>Ga0207140_1032_pt2 | contig 18258 bp, 18 predicted proteins | sample Alteio_BWMinHeat_4_FD_153528 | JGI IMG/M metagenome (GOLD analysis project Ga0207140, IMG submission 153528) | Enriched cells from forest soil in Barre Woods Harvard Forest LTER site, Petersham, Massachusetts, United States -... | ecosystem: Environmental > Terrestrial > Soil > Temperate forest >... | reverse complement strand
AAATTACACTTTGTAAAAATAACAGCGTTAAAAACAAAAAAATTAATTCACGAAATCAACTTTAATATGTCAAATGTTATCAACTTTCATCATATCTAAAATGTTATTTTCATTTAATGGTTTATTGAGATAATTTTCATTTGCACATCGACTACCAAATTCAACAAAAATATGATTTAAATATTTCTCAATGTCATTACATAAAAATAATAAAGCGATAATTATTTCTCGTTGAATTTCTTTTGAGAAATCAAAATAATCTTTTCCTAAATAGATGGATTGATTTTCCCGCATCATTTTGTCAAGAAAAGGATAAAGTCTCATATCAGAAAATTTTTTTAATTCGTCTTTATTTGCATAAGAATTGATGAGGTGAGTAAAGGCCAGGTTGGATATATCTTCAATTGTATCGGATAATTCCTTTAACCAATCGCTGTCAAAAGTCATATCGGGAAAAAAAGCAGTAATAAATAGGGACAAGGAAAACATGCGAAAGTTGATAACATTTGACATATTAAAGTTGATTTCGTGAATTAATTTTTTTGTTTTTAACGCTGTTATTTTTACAAAGTGTAATTTGAAAGCATCGTATTTGTATTTTTCTGGCTTTATGCGTTGGATATTTAAAATATTTGACATGATTATTTGATAAAAAGAATGATATTTAGAATAGTTTGAATGCATACCCATTCCAATCGCATTCAAAACAACTGATGCATTCCCGCCGTTGATTTTTGGAATATCAGGATGCTCATTATAATAAGAGGGATAGAATGTTTCTGAATGTGGATACTGTCGCAATCTTTTTGAAATAAGTGGATCGGCAATAACAACAATACGTTGAACAATTTGATGATACCCTGGCTCTAGCATTCGTATGACAAATACTTTGACATCATCTGCAGGAAAATTATCGTAGGTATGTTGAATCAGCTGATGTAGTGCGTCTCGATTTGAAGCGCCATCAAATTCATTTATTAAACGGTAAGTATCATGGGCGGCGTAACAATAATCAGCTAATTTTTCAGAGGCCCAAGTCATCATATTTGTGAGTGAGTAACCGTGTGATATCGTGATTGACACAGTGGGAGGATTAAAGTCTTGAGGTGAATTAGGTTCTGCCCGTTGCATGTATAGCTCCATTATAATTTAGCAGAAGTTTACGCTGAGTTTTTCTTAACGACAATAAAAATATTGCCCGCTTTTTATTGCTGGTAAAAGCTGTTTGGTGTGTTGATATTAATTCCAAGAGGGACACGGCGAAAAGGTAAAATGAGTTCTTGCGCTAAAGTAAGGTCATTACCAGTTGCAATTCCTACTCGACCACAGCTTTGAATACCTTTAAAGGTTCCAAAAATATGGTCCCAGATTAGCAACGCACATCCAAAGTTTGAAAGACTTTCTTTAAGAATAGGGGAATGATGTCTATAGTGGAGTTTATTAGTCGTAAATATAACACTTAACCATCGATGATTTAATTGTAGATTACAATGCGCAAATTGTGCGGTTACTAAATATAGTAATGTTGCTGCTTCCAGCTCAGGCACTTGCGCACCAAAAATAGTTGCAGGCAATACACCAATCACGACTAATATAAAATACTCAAAAGGGTGATTAACTGCTGTTTTTGTCCATCCCATTTTATTCGGGCTATGGTGTACGCTATGTAAACGCCATAGCAATCTGAATCGATGTTCTGCTCGATGAAACCAATAACCAAAAAATTCTGATACGATTAAGGCTAAAAATATTTTGGGAATCAATGGCCATTCTGTTGGCCAGATAATATATTGTTCTCCTTTAAGTGTATTCCCTAGGTATTCAATAAAAAATTGTGACGCCACCATCACCATAAACGGCCCATAGATAAAATAAATACCGAGTTGATAAAACATGTCCTTTGCAAATTCGTTGCGACTTAATAACCAAGAAGATCGTTCAGGAAATATTCGCTCAAGAATAGCAAATATTATAGATAAAAGAACTATTAATAGGGAAACTAAAGCGTTGTATTGTTGATGAAATTGCAGCCAAATGAGTAACCATACAATAGTGATAGTAGGTTGTAATCCATAGAAAATACTTTTTTTAAAAATTGACATATAAATTAAACTTTTATGTTTATCTTAGTAAATTGTAAATCATTCAAATGGTGGTTACAATTATGCTAAATCTGGCACTAAAAAATTTAAGGTACTTTCGCATTTGATTAACTTAATTTTATTTATAACTGGAGTTAATATGTTCGCTGTCATTTATCGATTTAAATTGAAACAACATCAAGAAGCTATCTATAAAGAATGCTGGGATAAAATTGTTAATTATTTTTTAGCAAAACGAGGCGCAATTGGTTCTTGCTTGCATAAGGGAAAAGATGATCTTTGGGTAGCTTATTCTCGTTGGCCCGATAAAGAAACTCGTGATGCTTCCTGGCCTGGTGATAATGCTCCGAGCCATGAATTGCCCAATGAGATTCGTGAAGTGATTTTAAAAATGCAAGCTATAAAAGAAGAGAACAAAGATTTAGAACAATACGATGAAATTTGTTTGGATGTAGTTGAAGACAGGCTTTTATGTAAACAGTGAGCGCTATTTCATTTATTTTTTTCCTTCTTTAGGAGTGAGGCTAGTGAGGCTGCCACCAACAATTTTCTCACATGTTCCTTTAGGTAGAAAAATAAAAGCATCAGATTGGTTATCTTTTGTTGCAGAGCCAGCACAAGATTGCGTAGTGGTGGCGCAATCATTTAACCCAGCTTTAACAATGCCATAACATTTTTCATTTTGCTGGCTTGTCGCAGATGTTTTTTCTGCCGCGATAACACCGGAAGTAGAGAAAGCAAAAACTGCAGTGATAGCAGACATAATAATCATATCTATTTTTTTCATCGAAATTCTCCTTTAAAACGTTAACCTAGGTCGGTCTGTACTTTGTGTATAATAATCCATTATAGTCAATCTTGAAATCAAAAACTTGAGAATAAATCATTGGGATGTTAGCCATGCAAGATCGTGTCATAGTAGCCGATGAAAAATACCTCGTTGAAACCATGCAAAAAACGGATATTTCAGGTGTATCCATCGCTTTATTGAGTGATGACGGTGTCATTAGGACTAAAGCATTTGGTTTTACAGATGAAACATTAAAAAATCAAGTCACTCCAGATACTGTTTTTGGTGCGGCTTCGTTGAGTAAAGTGGTGTTTGCTTATTTGGTATTAAAATTAATACAAGATCATCAATTATCTCTAGATGAACCGCTTAGTGAAACGCTCTCATTCGGAGATTTTTGCAAAGAAATGAATCTGACTTGTGATCCATCCATTAAAGATATCGCACTCGATATCACTAGCATCTTGTCACATACCACAGGATTAGATGACTCTAAAGATGGTGTGATACAAAAAACAAAATCAGGACATTATTGGTATTCAGGTGTTCCACTTTGGTATCTACAAAAAGTAATTGAAGCTAAAACAGGAAAATCACTTGAAGATCTTGCGAAAAAATATGTATTTTCGCCTGATGCATGTGATATGAAAAATACTACCTTTTATACAAATGAAAGCGCTGTATGTGCTAATACCTTACGCACAACAGCCGAAGCTTATGCCAACTTTGTTAAAAAATGGATGCATGAAGAAGATGAATTATTCAAGTCTGCATTTATGCCAATTGTTAGTATGAAAAAAGATGATTGGGCACATGCAGTTGGTGTGAATAAAAATGATTTAAAATGTGTTGCCTGGGGTCTTGGTTGGGGTTTGGAATTAGATGAAAAAGGACAAGTTAAAAAAGCGTATCACACGGGAGATATGGGTCATTGGCGCGCTTTGGTCGCGATTGATTTTGATAAAAAAGAAGCGATTGTTTATTTCGCTAATTCACCGAATGGATTTGTATTAGCTGATCAAATTGTTTCTCCCCATGTTGCATTACCGCATGCTTTTAATTATTTTTCTAAAAAATATGGTTTTGCTGTTGAATATGAACCGGACTGGAAAGACAAAGAAGAGGCACGATTTAATTTAATAAAACAAGGTGCTTTAACTTATGCGGCACCTCATATTTCGCAACTACAATCTTCTTTTTTTAAAACTGTTGTCATGGAGCAAATGCAAGCAGAAAATAAACTCATGCCTGTTTCAATAAGTTGGTGGGAAATTGAATTATCAGAAAAACGTCAAGTATTAGAAACTTTTTGGTGGGAGCGAGTCATTAGATTAAATCAAAACAGTGTGGATTCATTTAAAAAACATATTATCAATACGCATTTTCCTAAGTCTCCTCAATGGGAAAAGAAAATTGATAAATTATTTTCAGATGCAGTAGCGAGAAAAATCGATTTTGATGGTTTTTTTGCTGAATTAAAATATTTGCCTATGATTCACATCAGAACGATGGCAAATGCTGAGAACATTCCATTACCTCATGCTAATGTAATAATAGAACCGAAATTAGAAATACAAGATAACGATCTTATTAATATCAAACGATACATGGTAGAAAGAGGAATGACGGGATCTGTTTCTTTTGGATTTGGAGATAAAGGGATTATTACGCCTGATTATTCCGATGGTAGCAAATGCTGTTATGCTATGCATTCGGTTGGAAAAGTATTTACTGGCATGTTAACACTTGTAATGATTCAGAAAGGTATCATACTAGAGAAAGAATTAACTGAACCTTTGAGCCAGGATTTTATTGAATCATTAGATTTGCCCATGTCACTAAAAACACATTTATTAGAAAACAAAATTACGCTACATCAGTTAATGACACATAAAGCAGGCTTAGGTGATTATCTAGGAAAATACGGGGATGCAATATCCCAAGGTACAATACCGGAAATGAATAGAGCAGAAGATTTTTTGCAATTTGCCGAAATTAAAACTTATCCTGTTGATAAAGAGAAATATAGTAATTTAGGCATATTACTCGTTGGATTGGCGATAAAACATGCTTATGAAAAAAAACATGGGCCATGCGAGTACGATCAACTATTATCAAAATATATCGTTGATAAAATAGCCATGCCAAGTTTTTCTTCGAAAAAACCTGATCAAAATGTCAAATATAATTTAGAAGATCCTATTGCGCCTCATATTGCTGGTAGTCCAGCGGGTGGTTATTGGGTAACAACAGAAGATTTAGCTAAATTTGGACAATGGATTTATCAATCATGTCAAAAAGATCCAACGCTTGAAGAATTAATTAAAAAATATGGTCAAGAATTTTATAATGAAGAACATAATATGATATCTCATGGCGGTGCAATTTCGTCGTCAAGCGCTTTTCTTTCTGTTTCATTAAATACGGGTGCTGTCATTGCTACGCTTTCTGATCAACCTGATATGGCATTTGAATTAAATTCGATGATGCAAACGCATGTGTTTGCAAAGCGGCCTGAAGTTGCTGAAGATGAAATAGAGACATCTTATAGAAAAGAATTTTAATGTTCCGGTCTGGTTAAGATTATTTTAAGAATATTATGTTATATAAATAACTTCAGCACAACGGAGGTGTTTATGCTTTCACGTTTATACGAAAAATTGGATCGTTTTCTCATTGAATTTCATATATCATCAGATTCTGATATTTTTGAAAAAATGCTGCCAGAATTATCCGAATTAAAATCTCAATTAGGGGAAACTGAAACCAGTGACTACAATACTCGATTTAGTATTTCGAGTTCTTACCGTTCGGATGATAAATTGAAACTTAGCACACCAAGTTTATCACTGGATGAGTTAAATGTAGTTTGTAATTTTTTTAAAATTCCTATAACGAGTTATAGGACAGGTAAGGAGTTAACTTTAAATGCGGATGTATTATTTGATGAAATTTTGCCTAAGTTTGAAAATCATATTCGAAAATTACACGAAGAAGACCCTGACAAATTAAAACCGTATCAAGTTGCCTCTAAACCAAAACTTGAAAATAATGCGATTGACAAAATAAAAACTATTACACATAAATTTTTGAAAAAATTAAATCAAGATGAAGTGGTGCCGCAACAATATCAAGATATTAGTATGTTATTGTTTCCACTGGAAGGTATTTTCTTTGAAATTAGAAAAGATAGTAAATATTATTTTTATATTAATAAAATATATGAAAATTTTGATAAACTGTTTAAAGATGATTTGGAATTAAAAAAATATCTAGGTGAAGACGAAGTAGATACCTTGTTGCAACAATTAGCTATTTATATTAAATATAATCGAGCTGAATCAGTTCTTTGTGTTGCCCGATTCATGAAAAAATTAGATGAATTTCTTTATCCTTTTGGCATTGATAAAAGTAAATGCGAAGTACTTGAAAATACTTTATTCGAAATGGCAGGCTTACTTCATTTCCCTTCGCGAAGCAGATATGATAAATCACGTCATGATGAAACAAAAATTAATTTTAAAATGCTAGGAATAACAGATGAAGAAGCTAATCAATTTTTAGCATGGATAAAATCAAAAGGAGATGATAGTGCTAAATTAAGTAGTTATGAAATTGAAATAAATGATACTTTACAATCAGATGGAGAGCGTGCTCAACGTTGTGAAATAAGGGAAAAGCCTATTTATGTTACTGAATATTCCTTTTTAATTGATGGTGAAGTAATGTATAAAAATATATTTCCTTTGTTTATGGAAAAATTTAAAATTATTTCTGATGAGGATAAAATAAAATTAACATCTTACCAAAATTTATCAAAAAATTCTGAAAAATTTAAAACGATGACAGATAAAGTAATTTTTCCTGAAAATTCTGATATCGAAAAATCTAATAATATGGGCATGTTAATGTTTAGTTCTCCACCAGTGGAGAATCAAATACAAGAAACTGTTACAACAACACCAAAATTGCCTGTTGTCTTGGGCGCTGGTAAATTTTGATTTTCATTGAATCATTATGTGGCGCGCCTACATGTTTCAGAGCCTATTAAATCTTTGCCGATAATAATCCATTTTCCCTGGAAGCTATTGCCATCTGGAGAAATTTTATAAAGTTGTGCGCCATTAAACTTTGAACTATTTACTTTCTCAAATTTGTTTGTTTTCAGGGCTTGGTGGTTAATAAATTTAATTGTCTATTATGATTAAATATGGTTGAATCGGCGCATTTGTAAATACATCGTTTTTAATAGGAAAAATACAATGAAAAGTCGATATACGATAGGCATAGATATTGGTGGAACACGCACGCACGCCGTATTATGTGATGGTGATAAAATTTTGAATAGTGTTAATAAAACACATTTAGACAATATAAAACATGGTATTGTAGAAACAATTCAATTGCTTTTATCAGAAGCGAATACAATCATGGCAGTGAATCCAATTGAGATTCATACCGTGATGGTAGGAACAACGCAATTTGTTAATCAAATTTTACAGAAGAAAGGATTAAGTCCCGTATTTACCATTCGATTAGGAGCGCCTGCAACAACAGCAATTAAACCGGCAGCTGATTGGCCGTTCGAATTAAAATCGCTAATTGGAAATCAATATGCCATTGTTGAAGGGGGGTATGAGTTTAATGGGGAAGAAATTTCTCCGTTGGATATAACGATGGTTGAATCATTAGGAAATCAGATCATAGCTGAAGGAATACATTGTATAGCAGTATCTTGCGTATTTTCTCATGTTAATCCAAAGCAAGAATTAATGGTTTACAACATATTGAAAAAAATAAATCCTGATTTTCGCATTTATCTTTCTCATCAAATGGGTGATTTAGGTTTATTAGCACGTGAAAATGCAACTATTTTAAATGCTGCAATTTCTGATGCTTTTGATTCTTATCTTCAACATTTACAAGGCGCATTAGATGAAGCCAATCTTGGCCATGCAGGATTATTATTAAGTTCAAATAACGGTACCATAGAAAGGGCAGGCGTTATTTTCCCTATACAAACGTATGGTTCTGGTCCGAGTAATAGCATTCGTGGTGCAACACGTTTATTAGAAACACGTACCAAATATAGCATTGTTGCCGATATTGGTGGAACCAGTACAGATGTTGGTATTAATGTGAATGGATTTCCGTTGCCAGCAGGATCTGAAATTAAAATTGGTGATGAAAAAGACGGATTTAGTTGTAATTTTCCTTCGCCATTGACTGTATCTTGTGCGCTAGGCGGTGGCAGTATTGTATTAGTTGATCAAGATAATAATGTAACAGTTGGTCCAGTTTCTGTTGGCAGTGATTTACAAATACGATCTCAATGTTTTGGTGGAAATGATTTTACTGTAACAGATATTGCTGTTGTAAAAAATCGATTAGAAATAGGAAATAAAACATTATTGAAAGGTGTTTCTGTTAGTATGATTGATCAAGCAGATGAAATGATCCATCAAAAATTAGCTGACATGATAAACACTGCTATTCTCTACACAGATTCAACTGAACAATTACAATTAATATTAGTTGGTGGCGGCGCATCATTATTTGATTTAAAAAAATTACGTGAATTATTGAATCCTTCTATTTGTGATATTGTCATTCCAAATCATGCTGCTAGTGCAAATGCAATTGGTGCTGCTATTGCCATGATTCACGGACAATATTCTAAAGTGTATCAATACGAAGACACGCCTACTGCTAAAGGAATGATAAGAGAAAATGTCATTGCAGATGCACGAGCAAATGCAATTAAAAATGCAATAGATAAAGGCGCAGATTCAGAAACCATCAAAGAAATTGGGATTACTGAAATTCCTTTAACTTATTTGCCTGGCGCTTTGCATAATGTCAAAGTCGAAGTCATAGGTATGTTTGATCCTGAGAATGATGTTCATTTATCTTTTCGTGTCGCTCCCTCTAAAAAATCAACCTATTCAGCGAAAACGCATTCTATTGTATCTTTCCCTACAATATCATCGAATATCGACCCACAAAAAAAACAATTTGTTGAAGATCTAGCGTTAGGTGCGGGTGTGCTTGGTTCGGGTGGCGGTGGCGATACATCACTTGCTAGCGTGATGATGAGTCAATTGTTAAATGAGCCACAATGGATGAAATTAAATGAATTGGATGATCATGATTTGGTTGTAGCTGTCGCGGCAATGGGTACACCTACTGTTGGAATTGAAAAAATTTTTTCTGAAAATGAATTTGAATTAGCCATCAATCAATATGAAGAAAAATTAGCTAGAAAAATTACTGCGATCATTCCACTTGAAGGAGCGGGATTTAATGCTCTCTTGCCTGCTGTCGTGGCTGAGGTCTGTGGTAAGAAGTTGGTTGATGGTGATTGTATGGGAAGAGCTTTCCCAGAATTACAAATGAACATGGTTTATATTTATGGAAAAAATAAAATTCCCTATAATGCTGTTGTTTCAAATTGTAAGAATGCTACTTATGTTAATGTAAACGATGTGAAAACGTTAGAAGATATTGCAAGGGGTATAACAATAGAAAAAGGGGGTACTGTCTTTATTGCTTGCATGCCGATGACGGGTAAGCAAGCTAAATTATGGTGTATACCAGACACACTGAGCTTTTGTCGAGAGATGGGTACGCTGATCAGAACAACACGTATAGATGATAGAGTGGCTGCATTACGTAAGTTATGCCAGCGAACTGCATATGGCCCTATTAATTCTTTAGGCTCAGGCAGAATTATCGAACTTCATCGAAGCATTGATGGTGGTTTTAATTTAGGTTGGATGGTCCTTTTAACAAAAAATCGTGACAGAATAAAAATTGAATTTCAAAATGAAAATTTGCGCGTGATTAATTGCACAACAAATTGTGTGTTGGCTATTGTACCAGATATCATTACGTTACTTGATGTGAAAGGGAAGGCTATTTCCTCTGAAATGTTAAAAGTGGGTCTTGAGATATCGTCAATTCTTACGATTGGTGCGCCGGCATTATTAAAAACAAAAGAAGCATTGGCTGTTGTTGGTCCTGATAAATTTCACTTATATAAAAGCTGATCTCTATCGATGTGAAGTACTGCGTCCTTTTCTACCATCACCGTCATCATCAGACGGTTTGTCATCATTGGTTGGATTACGCGAAGAAATATTTTTAGTTATCTTTAAATTATTTGGATTATTTGTAGGAAACAATTCACCAAATCTTTTATTAAGTTCTTTAACCATGGTGTTTGTCAGCTTTGTTGTAGATTCAGGCGCTATTTTTTTCGCGACGGTATATGCAATCCCTACTGCCATGCCCGGTACTGTTAATTTAGCTGCTAATGCCACTTTTTTGCGTAATAATTTTTTCTTACCGATCAATTCTTCCCTTTGACACGCTTCATCATGCATAAATATACCTGGTTTATTCATTCTGGCATTATGATTTGAATATTGATAAGCATCGCCTAGCTCCTTGGTGATATCAGCACACAGCATTTTTGCATCATCTTTTAATCCAAATGATCCTGGTGTGTTTGCAGATGCAGCTTCTTGTGTTTTCATTGTATTGAATAATTGTACGTAAATATCAATAAATTTTTTGCGTTTTGTACCTTCATCTGAAAAACTTGGCAACACCTTATATTGTTTGAAATAGATTAGCATTGCATTGCGATATAATTCATCTAACCCTGTTCTATCTTTACCACTTTTGCAATTAGTTGAAACAGCACCGCCCATAGCCTCAACTAAAATAGCGAGATAAGCGGTCTTAAATGCTTCATAATTTCTTAACCCTAATGTTAACTGATAATTTTTTAGCATAAAAGGATCTTGTAATTTTTTTAATTCTTTTATTGCATGAGAAATTAACTCAATTGCTTCCTTTTGTTCATTTGTCAAAGGGACATTTTTTTTGTTTTTAATGGCCTCTTGAAATCGATCAGCATAATTTAATACTTTATGTGCATAGTCCCAACGTTCAGCATTTTGATAAGCCAGTACTCTCAGAATATTAACAGGTTCATTTCCGCCTATAATTTCAACATTGTTGAATTCATCTTTCATTCGAACATCTTCAATAGATTGATTTTGCTGCCTCGATAATACATTATCATCAGCGCCAAATGTCGTATCGCTTAACAATTGCTGAACCAATATAATAGGTTTTAGCTTTTTACGTTCATCATCACTGAATATATTTCCCCATTTATTTTCGAAATTTTCAGTTGCTAATTGTTGTAAAGCAGAGAGTGTTTGATGAACTGTCGCATCTCCTTGTTCTTTCAGTTCAGACTTATGTCCTTTCATTTCATAGGGAACCATCGTACTCATTTTAATATTTTTTGAGAGTGTTTGAATTTTATTATCATTTTTTTCTAGCAAATAATTTACTCTAGCATTTTTTACGCCAGGGATATGTTGCATAGCGGATGATTGTTTTAACTTACTCCAATCTGGATTTTTTTCTGAAGGTTTTGGCACTAATTTTAATAAATAATCTTGTTCCCAATTTGGCAGGGCAGTAAACCAGGTTGGTCTAGCATCTTTATTCACATTGTGAATAGCAAGAAAATGCTGTTTTATTTCATCGGTTATTTCATATTGATAATGAAAAGGGACGTCAATTTGACAATAGGTTGAATTATTGTGCTGATGTTCAAATACGAGTATTCTATTAGCATTGTTTTCTGCGATAAAATATCTTTCTGAATTGCGAATTTTTCTTATAATGTCATCACTATCTTCGCCAGTATATTTTTTAATAATATTTTTCATTTCTTTTATAAAAGTGTTAACAGCTTCATCGGGATATTTGTTTTTATCTTCTTGTTGTGCCTTTTTCGCTAATGCCATTAATTCTTTTTCAAGTAAAATTTTTCTATTTTGGTCGAGATCGGTGAAAAAAGAAGGTAGTTCCATTGCACTTAATACACTAGCTATTAAATTCAATTTTCGTATTTTAATGGCAGCTTGACTCGTAGTATTTAATTGATCGTTATGCGTTTTATCATTATCTTGATTGTATTTTACATACAATACATCTAGTGTTTTGCCATTTAAATTAACTTGTTTTGTTTGTGTTTTATAAAGTGTGGCAGGATATTTTTCTTGCTCATATTGATTGATTAATCCTTTGAGCATAGATAAATTATCTTGTGTTTTTGTGAGCGGTTTATTAACGGGTTTTGGTATAACATTAAATACTTCTTTCATTAGGCTATCTTCAACCCATTCATTTGTTTTACTATCTTTCATCTGACACCTCGTTTTATTTCTTTTAAACTTGTATTTATATTATAAATCATAAAAATTAAGAATAAATTAGAAGGAATGATTACTTTCTATCTGGCAATAATAATATAATTTTAATAATTATCAATAGGATAGAAAAGTATAGAGCTACTAGCATGCTTTCCTATTCCAAAAAGTTATGTAAAATTGGAATACAAATCCAAATTTACATAAAAAACAAATTTTGAATGAATTGAAATTGAATATCACAAGTTAAAAAATCCCTTTAAATCTCTTGAACAATTAGCTTAATCAAGCTAAATTAGCTGGCATTCTTTTTTAAATTTCAAATATTAAGGGAATAATAATGAAAAAATTCATATTAGGGACATTTATGCTATTTATGACGACATCTGCATTCGCTTATTTTGTAACGATTCAATCAAATCAATCTCAATTACGTGATATAACGAAATGGGAAATAAAAAAATTAGACGATGGTTACCTTTTTCTTCTTGGTACTTATAGTGATAAAATATTGACGATTCATGTGAATGATACAGTTGAAAATGGTAGCAAAGTAGATCCTGTCACAGTCACGTGTAACGATACAACTGGCTATGGCCCTCATCGTGTTGATCCTGGGTCATCAATTACTTGTGTTGGTGATATTCAAGATATGGCTTACTTAGCTATCGACCAGCAAAATTTTATCAATGGCGCTGCTGGAACATATGAATTTATTCCTGTATTTGGCTAGTTTTATTTGGGCATTGAAAATATAAGGTTTGAAATAGTTTTGATGTTTTGCTAAAATACATGATTAATTATTATATTAAAAATAACGAGGAGAAAATGAGTAACAGCCGCAATCATTCTTCACTTATTCTCATTCCAGAAGATAAGTTTGTGATTTTTAAAATTGATCCTAATGAAGAATATCAACAATATCTAGCATCTCCTTTACTAACTTGTTTTGCTTATTTAATTTATTATCAAACACAACAAGATAATACAAAAGCTGTGCTGTATCATGCAAAATCCGGTGAACCAAAAAGATTGCCTGCAATTGTAGCAAATATTGAATCTGAATATAAATCACTTAATAAAATTATCATAGCCATTCCTCATAGTGAAAATTATGCTAATACGTCTTCCATATTAGATAATGCAAAGCAATCACTAGCAAATATATTTATGACATCTATAGATAATCTAAATATATCAATCGTTGAAAGTGCAGCGATTTATATGGCCGATACATATGGTAATCATAATATATCTCTTCGTTATGATGAGGATGTAATAAATAAAAGTAAAACTTCAATTAGTACAAAAACATTTCGATTTTAAACAATTGAAAAGGTAACTTATGAAATTTAATTCTTTTGCATTTATTTTTCTTTCACCAGGATTTTCTCCTGAAGAAAATACAGTGTCAACACAAAAAGATAATTATCGTTTCAAAGCGGTAGGGATCGATATGGCGAATAAAGCAATAGCGTTGGATGTTGCGGAGCAATTAGCCAAAGAAGGATATCAAATGATTGAATTGTGCGGTGGTTTTGGCCCTGAATGGGCTTATAAAATTGCTGAAAGATTAAAAAATGAAATACCGGTCGGTGCAGTATTTTATGGGCCGCAATTTCGAAAACAATTGGCTGATCTTATGGAGTAAATAAAATTAATGACAAAATGCATTGTTATTACTGGCGCCAGTTCTGGCATTGGACAGGCACTGGCAATTAGTTTTGCTAATTCAGGTTACGATGTCGTAGCAATTGGTCAAAACGAAATTAATTTACAAAAAATAAAATCTTTCATAAGTAACGGTAATGTTATTACGATCTGTGCAGATTTGAGTGAAGAAAATGGTATTGATAAAGTTGCACAAAATCTTGCACTGCAGAATGGTGTGCAATTTCTCATCCACTGCGCTGCAATAAGTAAACCATACAAATCATTAATGGATATTTTAACCATAGAATTAAAACAAATTATTAATGTGAATGTCATGACACCTATATTGTTAACTCAAAAATTAGCACCCTATTTTGATGAAACAACAAGAGTATTATTCATTGGTTCTGATTATGTTGGTATAGATAAAAAAATACGGCCTTATGTTACTGGCGCTTATGGAATATCTAAATCTGCATTAAGAGTAGCTGTTGAATATTTTCGACGTGAGTATGATAAGGCGCTTATTGGATATTTGAATCCAGGTACAACCGATACGCCCATGTATCAATCAATGGTAACAGCAATCAATCAGCAAGGTATTTTTAATCATCAAGGACAGATAGCTTCGCCAAGAGATATTGCGGAATTTATTCAGGGTGTGTTAGAAAAAACGTGTAATCAAGATTATAAGTTCATTGATTGGGACTATCGTGAAATCATGCATCATCAATTGATAGAGAGAAGCTCAGTTAGGGCGAAATTGTGAAAAATATACAACTAATTATTTCGATTTTTCATCGTCCCATGGATGAAAACCAATAGGTCGTTTATTAGGTGTAGATGGGGGATCCATTAGCCTCCGGATAGCAATCACTAGTGAATGTAAGGTTTTATCGTGGGATAAAATTTTATTTTCTAATTCTTTCAATTTGTGTTTGAGGTCTTTGTGAGTTGATAATATTTCGCGCAATTTAACGAATGTTCTGACAATTAAGACGCTAACTTCAATAGCCCTAGGCGTATTGAGAACACTAGCGGCCATAAGAACACCATGTTCTGTAAATGCATTTGGGTTTGTACGGGAAAATTTGAGGTTTTTAAGGTGGTCGCAAATTGCGACCACCTTATCACAGGAAAAGATCCCATTTTACTAAGCCCATTTTTGATTGGAGAAGCAGGTGCTGCTGCTCTCGCTGCTGTTGGCTATCTTTCTTCTGCATTATGGTGTTTGAAATCTAATACGCCACCTCAACGCATTACTGTTGCAGTAAAAGAAGCTGCAATTGCACAACGTTCACATGAATATATCAGAGTAATTAATGGAAAAAATGAAGCTTTATGGAATCCTATTTCAGGCTTTTATGAAACTAAAGACAATAGATGGATACAGCTTCATTGTAATTTTCCACAACATCAAGAAGGTGTTATTTCATTTTTGCATTGTGACAATAATCGTACTTCTGTTGAAAAGGCGGTTAGTCATTGGCAGGCAAGTGTTTTAGAAGAACAACTTTCAAATCTTGGATTATGCGCTGCTATGGTGAGGACACCTGATGAATGGCGTTTGCATCCACAATCCGCAGTAATAGATACACTGCCATTAATGGAGATAATAAAAATTGGTGATAGTGAACCTGAGCCATTGCCGTCAGGAAATCGACCATTATCGGGTATTAAAGTGTTAGATTTAACACGTGTGATTGCAGATCCAGTCTGTGGGAAAACATTAGCTGAACATGGCGCAACAGTGATGCGTATTTCTAGTCCTCAGTTACCATTCATTTTACCACTCGTGATGGATACTGGTTTTGGTAAACTTTCTGCTTATTTGGTACGTGTTTCTTTGGCACAAACTGCTCATTGGTTTAAACAATTAGGCAGAGTAACAACTGATTTTTCACAATGTGAAATACCAACGAGAGAACAATTAAAAGATATACTAATGCAAAAACAATCAGCATTTGGTGAGTTAGAATTTCTTCCGCCTATTTTGAAAATGTCTGAGACACCACCGTATTTAGATAAAATGCCAGTTCCATTAGGGTCAGATGAACCAAAGTGGCCATTATAAATTGAGGATAAAAATACATGAAAGAAACCTATTCCCTTTCAGTAGGTGAAAATGATTTAGCAAGAATGACATTGCTCAATGATATTTATATGTCTTATTGCATCGATTTTTTATTTGAAAATGGATTAAAACAAGGATTATCGATTGCTGATGTTGGTTGCGGTCCAGGCAATGTTTCACTTTGGTTAGCGGAGCAAGTAGGAGAGACAGGCAAAGTCGTCGCCATTGATAATAGTGATGAGCAATTGAATGTGTTAAATAAAAGAATTGCAGAAAAACAGTTTAAACATATCTCAACTTATCAATGTGATATTTATGAGATTGATCAGCTAAATGAAAAATTTGATATTATTTTTTGTCGATTTTTATTTATTCATTTATCACAACCGTTAATTGCTATCAAAAAATTATATGAATTATTAAAACCTGGCGGATGTCTTATTTTAGGTGAACTTGATAATTCAACGTGGTCATCCTATCCAGTTAACGAAGCATTAGAACAAGATAGAAATTTGCTTTGTACAGTAGGATTAAAAAAGGGCGCAGATTTTTGTATAGGGCCAAAATTATATGGTTATTTGCGTCAGGCAAATTTTAATATAATGAATGTTAAAATCGCTCAACCCGTATTATTTGGAAAGCATCGTGATTATATTTTTTTAAAATGTAAAGCATGGGCACAGGCTTATTTTGAGTTTGGGTTAATATCATCTGATGCTTTGGAAGAGAGAATAAAGCATTTATATGACTTGGCACATGATGATAATTATTTAATAGAAGCAGCAAAAATGTATTTTTTATGCGGTAGAAAATAATGTGTGTTAAATCAATATATTGAATGAATTTTTTTATATCTTTTTGTATAGACTGAAATTTCCTTTATATATACTATACACATTATAAGTGTGTATAATTAATAGTAGGACACAGTGTAAAATGAGTAAAATTTATAGCAGTCGTGAGGTTATTCGAATGATAGAAAATGATGGATGGTATGAGGTTAGGGTAACTGGTAGCCATCATCATTTTAAGCATGGCAAAAAATCAGGTGTTGTGACTGTGCCACATCCTAAAAAGCAGATAGGTAAAGGCTTGTTAAACAGTATTTTTAAACAAGCAAAGTTGAAGGTGAAATAATCATGGTTATTGAATATATTGGGTTGGCTGAAAAGGTTGAGGATGGTTATAGTGTTTTCTTTCCTGATTTTCCTGGATTTGGGTCAGCAGGTGATACCTTAGAAGAAGCTAGAAAAAACGCTAAAGAAGGATTAATTGCTCACATTGAATTAATGGTTGAAGACGGTGAGCATATATCTAAACCATCTTCATTAGATAAAATAATGCAATTATCTGATGCAAAAGGATGTATCCCATTAATTATTGCTATCATTCCGCCATCAGGTAAGTCACAGAGAATTAATATTACGATGGATATTGCATTGCTTCATGCAATTGATTTAGCAGCTACGAGTCAACATAAAACCAGATCAGCATTATTAGCAGAAGCAGCCCAAAGATTATTAGGCGAACTTTAAAATTTGTAGTTGTCAATTGTTGTATAATTAATAAATGATGAATATTTTTTCTAACATATTACATTCTGTCGACATTTCTGATCATCAGATCCAGCATGTCGCTATTAGGGTCAGACGAACCAAAGTGCCCATTATAAATAGAGGATAAAAATATATGAAAGAAACCTATTCCCTTTCAGTAGGTGAAAATGATTTAGCAAGAATGACATTGCTCAATGATATTTATATGTCTTATTGCATCGATTTTTTATTTGAAAATGGATTAAAACAAGGATTATCGATTGCTGATGTTGGTTGCGGTCCAGGCAATGTTTCACTTTGGTTAGCGGAGCAAGTAGGAGAGACAGGCAAAGTCGTCGCCATTGATAATAGTGATGAGCAATTGAATGTGTTAAATAAAAGAATTGCAGAAAAACAGTTTAAACATATCTCAACTTATCAATGTGATATTTATGAGATTGATCAGCTAAATGAAAAATTTGATATTATTTTTTGTCGATTTTTATTTATTCATTTATCACAACCGTTAATTGCTATCAAAAAATTATATGAATTATTAAAACCTGGCGGATGTCTTATTTTAGGTGAACTTGATAATTCAACGTGGTCATCCTATCCAGTTAACGAAGCATTAGAACAAGATAGAAATTTGCTTTGTACAGTAGGATTAAAAAAGGGCGCAGATTTTTGTATAGGGCCAAAATTATATGGTTATTTGCGTCAGGCAAATTTTAATATAATGAATGTTAAAATCGCTCAACCCGTATTATTTGGAAAGCATCGTGATTATATTTTTTTAAAATGTAAAGCATGGGCACAGGCTTATTTTGAGTTTGGGTTAATATCATCTGATGCTTTGGAAGAGAGA
>Ga0207140_1049_pt1 | contig 18275 bp, 21 predicted proteins | sample Alteio_BWMinHeat_4_FD_153528 | JGI IMG/M metagenome (GOLD analysis project Ga0207140, IMG submission 153528) | Enriched cells from forest soil in Barre Woods Harvard Forest LTER site, Petersham, Massachusetts, United States -... | ecosystem: Environmental > Terrestrial > Soil > Temperate forest >... | reverse complement strand
TCATAAAGTCAACGATGCCGGCCTTTACAAATTCATAACAAAATTTGCAGCCCTAACGGAAGATAAGGCGGAATTAAGTACGACGATATCGTTAGCAGAAACTTCTAAAGATAGGAAAATGGAATTGGTCATCAACCAAAAGCCAATTACTGACCAATTTCTTGTAAGAGAAATTGTCAAAAAGATCCAGTCATCTACGGCCATTCTTTTTCATAACTCGCCGCAATTATCGGATATTCGTCGCTACGCGGCACATCAATATGGTAGCCTTGTAACAGGGTTCTCTCCAGAAACAAAAACCCGCTTTGCCAAGATGCAAGCTAAAATGAATTCATTTGTAAAAAAACTTGCGAAAGAACATCAAGAAGGAATTCAGGAATTATTGGGCAATTTGGAAGACAAATATGATGTCGCATTGACTGCGCCAGCCATCGGCTTAGACCATTTACCATTTGACATTTCTCTTGGAGAAAAAGGGACTCAAGTACCGTTAGAAGAATGGGGAAGCGGAACTCAAAACCGCACTCAAATTCTCGTCGCGCTTTTTAATGCAAAAAGACTGATGGAGTCCGGCCATGAAATTGATCGAATTACGCCGGTACTCATTATCGAAGAACCCGAGAGCTTCTTACATCCGGCTGCGCAAGGCGAGTTCGGGCGCGTCCTGCAAGACTTAACCGAGAACTTTAAGGTTCAGGTAATAACAACGACGCATAGTCCATACATGTTAAGCATGAAAGCTCCTGAGTCGAATATTCTGCTTGAACGTAAAATTCATACTACGGGGCGTAAACGGGAGACAAGAGAAACTCGTTTAGTTCCGACAGGCGGCGACCAATGGATGAAGCCTTTTAGCATCATTCTGGGAATTGACAATTCCGCGTTTGAACCTTGGAAAGAGCTTTTATTTGATAAGAGTAAAGCCGTACTCTTAGTCGAAGGAAAGAAGGACGTAGAATATTTTGAACTGTTGAGGGCGGAAACGCATGGAGAAAAGCGCCTTAAATTTGACGGCAGAATTGTAGATTACTGCGGAAAAGATGCTTTGAAAAACGAGTCGATGTTAGCCTTCAATATTAAAATGCATAAAAGGATTTTCATTACCTTTGACTTCGACTGCGTAGATGAAATAGAAAAGATAATGGCGAGGCTTCAGCTAAAGAAAGGGCAACATTACTTGCCCATTGGGCTAGACCAAGAAGGGAAACGGGACATTGAAGGTCTTCTTCCCTCAGCAATTCATGCTGCGGTATTTGCCGCGAACTCGGATCTCGTCCGAGTTTCTCAAAGTACATCTAAAGATAAACTCAGCGCGAAGAATAGGCTAAAAACGTTATGTCTGGAAGAGTTCAAAAAGGTCGCAAAACCGGGAGAAGACTTTCAACATTTTTATCCCATTGTTGCAAAGATAAATAAAGCGTTTGAATAGCGGCAGCGCTGCCTGATAGCCTTGATACGATGCGGCAGGTCGAATCTCTGGATGCCCCGCAATGTGCTTAAGGTTGGAAAAGGGAAGTCGAACGCGATGGCGGCGCGCATTATTTTGAATCGCTCCCGCGCCAATCAGCCAAAATTTGCCTCGGTTTACTGAAGAAAACCATCCTTTTCTTCGGGAACGGCAACCGGAACGACCCAGCAAACGCGAAGTTTTAACCAGCGAGTTTTTTCCGGTAACTCTACAAACAGGATTTCAGTTTTTAATTTCTTATGACCGTTCAAAGCAGTTTAGAGTTCTCTTTACATTCAAGCCTCTTATTTCTAAGCTTGCGGCACTTTAACGAGGGACATCCATGCCGCAAACCGACTACGACGAATACCCGGAATACTTGGGCTGGGAACTTTTTAAGCAGGGGAAGAATCTTGAAGCAATTGATGCGTATACGAGAGGACTTGCCAAGCGAAAGGATTGCGCAACGTACAACAATCGCTCTTTAGCATACTGGACTATCGGCGACTTTGATAGCGCCATGTCAGATCTCCGAACATCTGATGAGCTTTCAATGAAAGATTTCGGACGCTCTGACTATAATCTAAACCGAATTGGAGCAATTACATGGATTGCGGGGAATCATTTGAAGGCTGCTGAAATCTGGAGCGACGTAATACGAATGCATTCCAAGAATGAGTTCAGTAAAGGCGATGCTGCGGGCGACATTGGCTGCGGACTGCATCTTTGGTTTGCGTCTTGCTTCCAAGAGGCTGCGGAGTTTAGAAAGATATCCCTGCAATTTCTTCGAAAGAAGGCAAAAACAAAGGCGATTCGCTCATTTCCGGGACCAATGGCCGGATACATTCTCGGCCAGACGCATGAAGATGCAATACTTGAAGCCGCAAAATATCCAGTTCCAGCAAGAGGGTTCTGCATTGGGTATTTCTACATCGCCATGATGGCGAAGTTAAAGGGCGACGATAATCGGTTTCGAGAACTATTGAGTAAGGCTGTTGAGTATGGAAAAGCAAGAATGCTGGAGCGGGAGTATTACCTTGCGAACCATCTCCTCTCAATCAAAGAACTGCCCCTACTGGCGCAACATCTCTGACGCCATGATGAGGTTCATCAAATTGCGCTTCTCGCCTCATGCAGCCCGCCTGACTTTTATGCCAGCAACTGAGTTTTGTCGGCATCCTGCCAACCAGTTCATGGGGGCAAAAGACAAGTTTTCTGGCAGAGTTATTCTCGGCGTAGTCGAAAAATGTCAGGTCGGCCTGTTCGAAAAAAGCTTCGATACGCCAACCGTCATTTGTTGCCGCAGCGTCCATACAGGGTGCCTTTTTGGCCGGAAGCATGAGCGTCAATGCCAGCCTTCTGTAGAATGGATTCTAATTGCATCATTCGCTCCCGCAGCGCTTGAAGCCTTTTGGGTTTAGCCGATAACCGTTTCCATTCGCTGTCAAACGTTGCCGCAGAGAAATAGAGCCGTCCGGAGTCGGAAAGTTGGAGAACGTACCTGAGCGTATAATCGAAGTCAGGCGAATGTTCGTACTTTTTTGCGTCCTCGTCCGAAGCCGCATTGAATGTCTTCTCAATCTGTTTTCGATCTTCCGCATCGATCTTCTTGGTACTCGCTGGTATCGGTTGCTGTCTTCCATCAGGGTCAATCCAGTAGGGGTCGTTTTTCTTTTCAGGCTCCTTCTGCTTTGAAATTTTCTCGCCGACAACTTCGACTTCGATATTGCGGGATGAGACATCTACTTTGTCGATTCCGAACGCAGCCGCCGTTTCTTCATCGACTTCATACAGTACGTTGAAACGGTACTGTCCAGAAAATGAGAACAATGGCGTCTCATCAAGGGCCGAGCGCGAACGGTATACGAAAAAATCGCTCGACAAGAGACTGACAGCGGCGTCCAACGACTCCCCCGGCTTCAGTTCCATCGGAATTGCTGGATTTAGTCCAGCCAACTCAGGTCGCGTTCCGAACACGAATCTGGGACCATTGGGATTCCCATCGATAGCCTTGTCGAATGAAACGAAGAACCGCGACCAGCAGGATTTTTGAAACGGCAATATCTTCAGGCTCTTGTCGCTGGCGTTGCGAATCGAAACGTTAAGCGAAAGGGCCTCTCCGGCCCGGATTTGCTTGGCGGAGACGGATGCTTTGAGTTGGATGCCGCCAGTTGCGCTGCCCCATTCAGCATCGTCTGCTGCAATCGCGGAAACGCAGCCGATGCATGAAACGAAAAGCAAGATACGTCTGAGGAGCGGATAGATTGCTGAGACCCTCCTTCTTCGAGGTTCTTCGAGTTTAAAGTTAGGCGGCGGCAAGGCAATATAGAAATTTTCAGAATTCAGTGAAACCGTTGTACTCCCGGCAGTATGGAGGCCGGCCTTCCTGAGAACGAGGTCTCCCCGGCCAGAGGAGGCTCGTAGGTTCCCCGGTCGTTCTTGCAGGACGGTTCTGTATGGCGTTCTTAAATGCGCGCGTTAAAATGCGCAGCCTATGGACAGCCCGCCCAAGAAGCGCCGATTCTGGCAACTGCAATTGAGTACGGTTGTTTTGGCGGTAATCGCAACTGCCGGGTTGATTGAAGCCAATATGCGATCCTACGAAGCCCCCTTTTTTGAGGCCGGGGGGCCGCACGGATCAACCCTCGGGCAAGGTTGGCCATTTAATTTTAAACAACTCGAATTTGACGTTGATAACCGCATTATCGGTCTGCATGCAATTCCCCTTTTCGCGGATGTAGTAATCGGGCTTATCCTCATCGTCATTGCTTTGATAGTTTTAGGATGGCTAATCCGCCATTTGACATTGGCGCGCTTCTTGGGAACGAGTCTAGCTTCATTCTTTACGACGATTTTAATATCGTATATTGCGATGACGGTTTGGATGTTCACCGCCCCGGACGGAGTCAGTCAGGAATATTCGTATCAATGGGTTCTTGAGGTACTATCGATTGTTCCTAGCGGCATACTTGGAAGTTTTCTTTCAAGCATGACGCCATGGTCATTGGCTGGACGTTGGGCGTGCTTTGTCGCACATCTCTACATCTGGGGCGCTTTTCTTTACGGGCTATTGTATCTTTCCATTTTCAAAATGGGGATGAGTCAGCCGCTATTTTTTCTGTTGCCGATTGATCTCTTTCTGACCTTCATTTTCGGCAGTTTGGGAGATACATGCAGAAAAGGTTTCTGGTCAACCTGTCGGAAACGGATTCCCTTCATTCATAAGCATTTGCCGGAGTTCGACGAAGTTCCGTTTTCCCATGTTCAAACAATGAGGGACGCGCTGTTCGCAATGCGCAAACGAAACTTTTGGCCGCATTGGCTGAGGACGGCGCTCCTCGGGATGATTTTATCTGGAAGTTTAGTTTGGGCGGCAGTCTCGTATTTGGACATACCATCAATGCCGCAAGAATGGTCGTTTATTCAAGTCGGAGCCAGCAGAGAAGCGGTGCATAGACGCTTACCCGATTTGGTTGACCATCGCGAGTTTTACGGTTTCGATGTCTCGAAACGCTGGTTTGGTCATTCATATTGGCAATTGCAAATTACATATGATTCCAATGACCGAGTCGAAACGGCGACCGCGTCATTTACAGATTTTAATTTCTCATTTCGAAATTTAGAATCGTTCTCATTGCCAAACAAGAAACAATAAGTATGAGCGAAATCGAACCGCCGCCGAGAGGCCAGCAAGCCATGAGCGAGACGGAGAAGCCAAAGCGCCGTTTCTGGCAATTCCATAAGACGACAGCGTTTGTCGTATTGGCCGTAGCGCTGGGCTTGCCAATCCTAGCAACCGTTGCTGCATTTATGGAAAAGGCCGATGCAGTTTCTCCAGTTCAATTCGACTTCGACGCGCTCATACTTCCCGTATCGTTATTTGTCGGAATTCTGGCCTTCATTGCCTTCGTCTGCGAAACTTTCATCCGCCGTCGCGGGGGCCGCAAGCCATGAGCGAGCCAAAACGTTGGCAGATCCATCTTTCGACGGCAGTAATTGTTATGCTGGTTATCTCGATATTGATTGGCCTAAACCTTTCGATTAGAATTGGGCAGGCGCGCGGTTGCGGTAAACTCTACAGCAGCATCGAGGATGGTTATGGATTCCCATGCCCTTGTTATTGGAAGTGCGTAAGCTTTCATTTGATGGAAGACAATGAGACTGGGCATTTGACCCCGTACGACGAGCATGCATTTACGCGCATAGAATACGGACGGATGTTGGTTGACCTAATTCCAATACTCGTAATTGCTGGCGCTACTGCGGCTTTCTGCGAACGCCGAATCCGCCGCCGCGAGGGCCGCAAGAGCGATGCAAAGAAAGAACTTTTTGAAAAAGCGGGAGCTGTTTTTGATAGGGCTTGCGGATGGGGGCGGACGCCATACGATCCGCAAGTCAGAGCGTATCTAAATGCGGAAGGTTTTGACTGTTCGAAGAAACTTGAGGAACTAGCAGACAAAATGGGATACGGCCCGGACAATTTAATTGTTCAAGAGACTGTCAAAGCAAACTTCTTTCTCTTTGCCATCGCCAAGACAAAAACAGAACGTAATTTTGTCGAGCGCATGTTCGAGCAAATGCGCCAGCAACCTCGCGTAGCGCGTCCAATTCCTGCCGCTTGGCTAATCAAGAAGTTGTCAGTACAGGAGGCCGAGGAACTATGTTGCAACCTTCTAAAGGGAGAGTACGACCTTGTTAAAAGCGAGATGCAGTCGTCAGATGAGTTCTGGTCTTTCTCAAGCCCGCCTGAAACATTTCAAAAGTTAGCCGGTTGCAAAGGCGTTGCTCTCGTTCGAGATTCAGTCCCAATTGACAGTATCATTACGATTCAGAATTGACGCCTCGACCTGTCGGAGGGCCGCAAGCCATGAGCGAACCAGAGCCGCCCAAGAAGCGCCGATTCTGGCAACTGCATCTGAGTACGGCGGTATTGATGATGTTGCTGGCAGGGACTATACTCTACAAGGTTTCTCAGTTTCGTAGGCATCCAAGAGACCTCAGTTGGGATATAGGTTGGCCGATTGACGCCGTTACAGCATATCCCAAATGGAATGAGCAAAATCAGCGCGTTGAGCGGGATGATGGCCCATTTCTCATTAAGTTTCGGTATGTTGTCGATTGGACTTCTCTCGCAACAGACATATTCATCGATGTTGGAATTATTCTATCGTTTGTCTTCGTCTGCGAATGGCTCATCTGCCGCCGCGAGGGCCGCAGGCCATGAGCCTTGAATCTTCCGGCAAGACTGTAGAGTACGATAAATTGATCAGGAAACGAAAAGCATGTCGGGAATGCGAATGCTTAGGCTTAACCAATCAATCGGTCTTTGCCGGGGGCAAATACGACTCCTCTGAAATCGGCGCTTGGTCGCGATGGCAGGGCAACCTTAACGCTGAATTGATGGTCATCGGGCAAGATTTTGCTAACAAGGAACGGTTCGAGACGACCGAGGGCCTTCCCGACCCCAACTTTCGGACAAACAAGACGCTTGTTGAGCTGCTTGGACGCGCGGGATTTGACATCCAACTTCCCGAAACGGCCATGCAGTTTTCCGACAAGACGAAAAACAGAGGGTTGCTTTTCTTTACCAACGCAATCCTCTGTTTGAAGCAAGGTACGGCGCAAAGCCCCGTTAAGGCTGAATGCTTCCAAAAATGCGGCGAGCATTTCCTGCGCCCTTTGATTGACCTTGTAAAGCCCAAGGTTGTTGTATGCCTTGGACGCCGCGCTTATCGCGGCGTAATGGTTGCCTACGGCAAAAATCCGCGCAAATTTCGCTCTGCTGTCGATTCAGAGGAGCCAGATACGCTGCCCCCAAATGGGATTTCAGTTTTTGCTGTATATCATTGCGGGGCGCGCGTACAAAATTCGCATCGCAGTCTCGATGAGCAGCGCGAAGACTGGACGCGAATCGGCAATTTTTTAAAAAAGCGGCAGCAGCCGGATAGCGCGAGTTAGCCTAAGGGGCTTCGGATTTTGCCATGGGCCGCACTGGTAGGCCGCAATGCGTTGCAGTGGCCCTTGCGTTGCGTCAACCGTTACAATATCCTTTGATCCGGAGGTTTTGAGGATGCCTTATCAAGCGGTTGTCTACCGGGTTCTTATCGCTTCGCCCGGCGACCTTACCGAAGACCGGGCTACGGTACGCGATGCATTTCAAGAATGGAATGCGCTACATGCCGAAGAAGGAATAGCGTTCGAGCCTGTCATGTATGAAAAGGATGCCGTACCCGAACTTGGAGATAGGGCGCAAGAGATCATAAACCGCCAGTTGTTGAGCAAGTCCGATTTGCTTTTTGGAATGTTTTGGACAAAGCTAGGCGCTCCAACTGGCGTAGCGATTTCCGGAACCGTTGAGGAAATCGAAAGGTTTGTTAAGGCAGGAAAACCGGCGGCAATCTATATCTGCGATAAGTCCGTTCCGATAAGCATGGTAGACGCGAAACAGCTTGCGGCGCTTCAGGAATTTAAGGAAGCCTTGTTTAAGCAGGGCTTAATTGGTAAGTATTCGACAACGGAGCAACTCCGGGACGAGTTCAAGAAGTTTTTAACCAGAGCCAAGCAGCAACTTAGCAACGCTGGTAAGCAAGAGGACAAGAGCGGGCCGCTTACTGTAGATCATTCAAAGATTCCGCATCTTACAATGAGCTTATCCGGCCATAACATAAACTTGGCCGCTGTTTGGATTCATTTGGACAGGGAATCAATAAATGATGTTTCATTTGGAACTGTAAATAATGGGGAGGATGTTTTTTGTCGCGATCTAGCGACATTAAGCGCCGGAGATAGAGGGGGTTTTACCGTTGACTATTCAACTCATACTGTCGAAAAGATTTTTGTCGAATTTCGTACTATTCATCGGCATTATTTTAGAGTTGAGTATGACTTTCATAGAATTCAAGTCGAGGATAATCGGATCCCGATAAGCATTGACAACAGGGCAATGTTTTTGCGCAAGGCTGATAAATGGGTTCCGGTATTAGACGACGTTTCATAAAAGCGCAATATCAAGGTTGCCGCTTTCTATTTCTGCCGGGTAGTTGTTTTTGATTTGCGCTAGTTCGCCCCTGTAGAAAACCAAGAGGTTTTGATGCGCGTTGCCAATCTTGGGCGCAATCGTAAACCTGCCGCTCGCTGGCGTCCTGCCAGCAACGCGCTCATCAATCGAATTTCATCACTGATCATAAGGTTTGTCCGGGTCGCCCTCGATCAAAAGCGAAACAAAATCTTCAGACCCCGTTTCGTCCAAATAAACATACATCAAGCCATCGTCAGATTTCTTTCCGAAACCAAGCTCGACATCTTCATACTTGTAGATCATGGGCGTCTTGTATCGACGAGAGGTTCCTCCCATGTCATCAGGTTCGCCAAGCAGCGATCTTATTTCTGTTCGCGTCATGCCCAGCTTGATTTCGCCTGACGCGATGAGCTTACGGAAACTCTCAATCTGATCTTTTCGGCTACGCATATGACGCTTGCTCATGAGCAGCATTCTATCAAGGCATCAATCAAAATGATGTAGAAAGTTGCGGCATTTTCGTTTGCTGGTATGGTCTGGCGTTCAACCATTTTTGAGAGGGGACCAGCAATGGCAAAGCGAGGGCGCAAGTCTAAGTCCGCAAAGGCAGCGGAAATCGCGGCAGCAGAGACAATGACAGCGCCAGCCGTAACAGAAATCAAGCAGCGCGGGCGGCAATCGCAGTACAGCGATGAACAGAAACAAGCCTTCTTGGACGCGATCAAGAACGGACGCCGCGCAGGCGCATCATGGGCCGAAATTTTCGACGCCGCCAAGACTCAAGGCTTCAAAGGCGGTCTGCCTTACCTGAAGCAGATGGGCTTGAAATCTGGCGCAGTCTCGGCAAAAAAGCGCGGACGACCAACGGGAAGTAAGAACGCTGGAACGAAAGTGACGGCGAAGCGGGGACGGCCAGTAGGATCGGGCAAACGGGGCAGGCCCGCAGGATCGGGCGGCGCGAGCAATGGCGCATCGCTTGGAGACATTGAAAGCATCGTCGCGCGCATGGTTAAGGAACGGGTTGCCGCCAAGATGGCCAAGGCCGTTCAAGCGCTTCAAGGCGCGGCAGAATCTTTACGCTCATTGACTTGACGCAGATTGGAGCGGTAATCGGGTATTGGCGTCCCGCCTTTGTCATTTCAACGTAGGTCCGTTGACCCCAAGGCGCGACTTCGAATGTAACGACGTAGATCCTACCCGGAGGTCATAGCCGATGATCAGGACGAGTTTTCTTCTTGAGTTCTATTACGAAGAACCGGCCTATGCCAACTTCGCAGCCGAATACGCAGGCAAGCTCAAGACGCTTGTAGATGCCCTCGCTCCTCATATATGTCTGACGATTCAAATTCTCCCTGCCAAAAATATTGTCCGTTGGTCTTGCTGCGAGGTAAATGCGCCCAAGATCGATCCGAGTTCAAGAGACCGCCAATCCCTGCTCATGACCGAAGAGGGACTTGGAGGTTATTACGGTTTTGGGGCGGCGGATGGGTACTGTTGCGTAAGTAGACTGGCGATGCAGCGCAAGTTAGAAAAAGGCGGAGATCCAACGGACATTTTAATTCATGAATGGCTCCATACGCTATGCGGAAAAATGATCAACGGGGAATGCGTCCCATTCGCCGATCATGCAGAACGGTTTGGCTTCCAAGGCGTCAAGGGGCCAGATGGAGAAGATACTTGGAATGAATTCTATCGATGCGCTCTCGATCCCGTACTCTTGAAGTCAGAACGCCGATAACGAGAACGGCCATAAAGCCCCCTACTTGACTTGCCTTCCGCCGTCCATGTACTTGATCGGAAGGCAGGCATAACCGTTGTCGGGACGCGGAATGCGCTGGCGATGGCCGTCAAGCGAGTCGATTCGCGGAGACGGGTTACGAGTCTGAGGGAGCGGTTGGTTCAAGCGGCAGGCGGAACTGCGAGGCCGCTCTAGTTGCTTGTAATATTCGACAAAATTCTTCGTCGCTCTCGACGCTCCTCCGCAAGTTGCTTCCTAAGCGTAGTAGCCGGTTTCTAACTCCGAGCGCGTTCGATCAAGAAAGTCCTTCCAGTCCGCTCTATATTTGAGTTTCTCTTCTGGATTTTCGCTAAGCCATATACAACAAACCAGCCATAAGCCCCGATATAGAAGCGCCCGGTACTCCTTGTTTTGGCGAATAGAGCTTTCTCTGACATATTCAACAAGATGGGGCGTAAATTCTACGTCAGTAAAAACAAATTGCAGATCGCGCGCAGAGAGCAGCGGATCGGCGCTATCTTTTGTCGCAAGTTTTATCGTCGCGCCGATCCTGTTCCAAAATACTTTTAGCGCGTTAAGAGAATACTCAAGAGATACTTGCTCCGAATTGCCTTGTAAGTTTATAGTTACCGCAGTTTGGCCATCACGGGCACGGCGTAAAACCGCAGTAACCAAAGCAGCGTACTCGTCCTTTGATAGCGTACTCGCATTATTGGGAAAGCATTTTCCATTGTACAAAGCACCAACGAACGGGGATATGTCGTTATGGTCTCGCAGAAAGGGAACCAATAGGGTCGGGCGAATCATGCGCTCCTGCGCATCCGCAGAACGGGCAAGTTCCGCCTTGGTATCCAGCGTCTCGTCTCGTTGCATTCTGAGTTGCCGCTGCTGTAAGTAGATCGTATAAATTACGCCAGCGAAAGCCAAGCCGGAGAAGAGCGCGTTGGTAGCGCCGAACATATCGCCGAATGTCCCCCTACCATTTTGCAAGTCGGTACTTGCCCGCTGATAGGTTTCAGCGTACCACCAGTTTAATATCCAAAGGGCTACCGCAATGGCCCCCGCGACCCAGAGTATTTTGCTGCTGGGCACCGCGTCGTCATTGTCATCCTGATTGGTTGCTTGCGCTGGTTTTTTTGCCAAGTTTCCTCTCCCGCATGGACGTTCGAAGTATACCAGCAGTCTCTTCAGCAAACAAACGGCGGCGAAGCTTGACATCGACCATAAGGCCATTGAACATTTCCTGATGGCGAAGTGCATCTCTCGGCAATAGCGACTTTCTCAATCGGCAAGCGCGACTGCCATGCCGATTCAATTGCCGGCCTTTGAAATCGGACTGAGGGCGGCGGAAGATCCGCCTGAATATGGGGGCGTCAAAAATTGAAATCGTTAAACTGTTTAACGAAAGTTGAAGGGGCAGCAATGTCCGATCTAACATTTTCGCCTTGGGTAAAGTTGTTCGATGGCGCGCAGCTCCAATCCGGCCTGATTCCCGACGCGGCGGAAGTCGGAGTTTACGCGCTGGCGGTCTTTCTAGAAAAAGTTCCGCGCGGCGCGGCGCATGCTCTGAGCAGAGAAATTATCTACTTCGGCATGACGCAACGCCAGTCATTCAAAAAACGCATGTATCAGTTTGAGCGGGCTGCGATTAAGGGAATCAAGGAGCACGCTGGCGGAATAACATATCGACAGAGGTATGGAAATGCTGGGCAAAATCTTTGGATCGCGACATATCCTCTGGAGGGAGATTGCATCATTGAAACCAGAGCAAGACTCATTTCAGATTATCAGCGCGCTTACAATGAGAATCCGAAATGCAATTTGAACGGTTAAAGTAATCAGCGGAGATTATACAGACTTACGCCTCATATCGGCGACCTCTGTAGGGAGTAGGGGTCCGATCCTCGAACAAGAATGGCAAATCGAAGCGTCAAGCCGGATGCGCGGTAAGATAGTCGTCTACAAACTTCACCAGTTGTAGCCCCCGACGTATTGAAGCGCTGACGTATTGGCCAGCGTCCTGTCCAATAAATTCGTATTGCGATCCAACGGGGAGGGCCAAATTCATGCGGCTATTAAACGCTTCGTCTACAAGGCCCGCCCGATGAACGATCAGGTTTCGAATTGCTTGAAGTTTTACAACCTCGGGATCGTCGAAAATTGCGTCAAACTCGGGCAGCTTTCCAAATGCCGCTACGTAAGCCTTCTTTATTTTGCGAACGCTCGTAAATTCAAATTTTGCCTTTAAGATCTCGCCCATACAGCCTCGCAAGTCGAAAGAATTCTTGGCTATCAATTCAAAGGGTACGCTCTTTCCGCTCGGCCTGCCATATTCCGCAGCGTCATTCGAATCCTTGTCGGCACTGGACGCCGCACTTCGGGCAAGGGCGCTCGGTCTAGAGTTGACTGCCTCGACCCAAGTATCGGTACAAAGGCATTCGAAGCCTGTCCAAGAAAAGACGACGACGGACGAAAGCAATGCAGAAATGGCCTGCTTAAACGACTGCTCTTCAAAGCCGTTCAGGTAATCAACGATCTCTTTGACTTTCTCGCTTTCGGGTTTTATTTTCTCAAGATATTCTGCGTCCCATCGTTGCAGCTCGGCCTGAACATCCTCCGCGCTCATGCGCCCCGTAGTTATTCGCTTGATGTTCCCGATGAAAAGTTCTGCAACCTTATTGGCGCGCTGTACGCTTCGTAGCCCCGTAGCCGCTATAATGCCCGGAAGAATTATCATGTTCGAAAGCGTATCGCCATGCGCCTCAAACGCCCGAACGAGTTGAGCTATTGGTTTATGGTTAGGCGTAGCGATGGGAGTAAACGTAATTTTGAATTCATGAATAAACTTCTCGTAATGCCGCTCAGACATAAGGTCTATCCTCCAATGAACTACTATATCCTACATCATTGGCCGTTTGCAAACCGTACGTCGAAAATCCCTCCGACCCTTCGGTTGCAGGTCGGCCTCGCAAATACAGAGCAGATGTTTTTCGAGCGGAACTGCAATGCCGCGTCAGTTGCCAGCTCCAAAACTTAGGCTGAGAGCGGCAGAAGTCCGCCTGAAGATGAAGCCGTCGAGAATCCAAATCCTTAAACAGTTTAATGTTTCAAATCGGCGATCTCAGGTAGGGCCGGCAGTATGGGGGGCCGGCACTATTTTCAAAACGGGATACCCAGAATTCGAGGTTCCTTGCCGGAGTTCCCTCCCGGTTTTCGGCGGGTAACAAAAGTTTACTCCGGGCGACTGAGTTTCGAAATTTCAGCCAGCCAATGACTGCTTGACATCTACCCCTGTCGCCCTAATAAACCTCTAAACAGTAGTCCGGGCGAAAATGGGGGGCGGGAACATGGCGGCTCAGGCGGCGTCGATCCATCCGGCCAGCGTTGAAAGCCATTGCTGGCGTCCGCTGTTCGCTGCTCCTGTCCCTGCCGGCTTCCCGTCGCCAGCCGACGACTACATCGAACGCTCGCTCGATCTCAACGAACATCTGATCCAGCATCCAGCCGCGACGTTCTTCGTTCGCGCTTCAGGCGACTCCATGCTCGGCAACATCCATTCCGGCGATCTTCTCGTTGTAGACCGCGCCAAGGAGGCCGCAAACGGAAGCATCGTCATCGCGGTCATTGACGGCGAACTGACAGTCAAACGGCTCTGTAAGCGCGGGAACAGCGTCTCTCTGGAGTCGGACAACTCCAGCTACGCGCCCTTGGCCGTCAACGAGGAGTCGGACGTTGCCATTTGGGGCGTAGTAACCAACGTTATCCATCCGGTTTGATGCCATGCCCCCGATCTACGCATTAGTGGACTGCAACAACTTCTATGTCTCTTGCGAACGAGTCTTCAACCCAGCGCTTGAAGGCCGGCCCGTTGTCGTTCTTTCGAACAACGATGGCTGCATCGTCTCGCGATCCGCTGAAGTCAAGGCGCTCGGCATTGGCATGGGCGTCCCGGTCTTCGAAGTCAAAGATCTGATCGAGAAGTATGGCATTCAGACTTTCTCCTCGAACTACGCGCTGTACGGCGACATGTCGCGCCGCGTCATGGAAACGCTCAATGGTTTCGCCCCGGAAATAGAAATCTACAGCATCGACGAGGCGTTTTTGAATCTGGCCGGATTGAACAAAACGAACTTGGCCGGCTACGCCCAAAATATCCGCGCAACGGTAAGGCGCTGGACGGGAATTCCTGTCTGCGTCGGGATCGCCGGAACCAAAACGCTTGCTAAGCTCGCCAACCGCGCCGCCAAGAAATTTTCAAAGAGCGGCGTTCTGGACATGACGATCATGCCAGCCGTAGAACTCGACGCGCTCCTGTCGCGGATTGCAGTCGAGGATGTCTGGGGCATCGGGCCGGCGATCTCCCGCGTTCTCAAGGCGCGCGGAATCCAAACCGCGTTGGATCTGCGAGGCGCTGACATTCGTTGGATCAAAGAACGATTCGGGATTGTAGCCGTCCGTACTGTCTTGGAACTCCGGGGAGACCCCTGCATCCCGCTCGAATTGCATCGCCCGGCCAAGAAAAACATCTGCGTCTCTCGCGGATTCTCGCGGCCTGTCGAATCGCTGGCGGAACTGCGCGAGGCAGTTGCCGCCTACGCAACGCGCGTTGCAGAGAAGGCGAGGCGCGCGGGCTTGGCTGCTGGCGTTCTGACTGTCTTCGTTCATACGAACCGATTCAGGGATGAGCCGCAGTACAGCAATGCCGCAAGCATTCGACTGTCCGTTGCTACCGGCGATACGGCAGAATTGATTCAGGCTGCGTTTCGAGGCTTGGATTCCATCTTCCGCGAGGGCTATCGCTATGCCAAAGCCGGCGTCCTGCTAGGCGAGATTGTTCAGGCCAGCCGCGTTCAACCAGATCTATTCGATGAAAGAGATCGGGATCGCGCCGGAAGGCTTTCTAAGGCGATGGATCTGCTCAACGCGGACATGGGAGCCGGAACTCTTCATTATGCGGCGACGGGATTCAAACGGTCTTGGCAGACGAAGTTCATGCGGCGCTCTCCGAGGTATACAACCCGCTGGAATGAGCTTCCGGCAGTCATTGCGGGTTGATAAAAGCCCAACCGTACTCATTACGCATCTTTCGCCGATATCGCATTCGTCGCCGGGCGCGTTCCTTGGCGTCTTCGCTTGCGCTACATTGGTAAAACAGAGCTGTACTCTTGTTATCCGCAATCTTGGCTTACAGAGGCGTTTTACCTCTTGATGAAAATAATCAACGGCAGAAAATCGACATTCTCGATCTCAAGTTGCGTCGTCTGCGCCCGAACAAGATAGACGACGGGCGCTGGTCCCGATGCAGTCGAGATCAGCGTACCAACCTTTTCCCATTCCTTATCGGCGACCAAAGAGTTCCTATAAACACAGATGTAGGCCGATCCGAAAATTGAGAGCTTCGTCTTCTTAGATTTGTTCTCGCAGGGAATCAAAGCAATCTGGCTATCATGAAGATACGCTGGGATGGTTGTTATCTTGTAATCGCGATCAGACCACATTTTCCCGTCGAAAGGAACAAGCGGAACGTCATCTGCGTCCAACTTGACTCCGATCCGTACTTCGGCCTCTGGCGGCGTCAACGCGGCTAATTTCGTCCGCAGGGCCAGCGCCCCATCAAGATCGCCTTTCTTGGTCGCCGCCTCCATCTCCGACTTGAGCGCCACTGCGTACTTGTCCTTCGCTACTTTGACCTTGGCGTCGAACTCGGCCTTGGCCTTTTCAACCGCCGTTTGATACTCCTTCTCAGTCTGCTCGCTACAGAAGGCTGTCGCGCAGACGTTTGCGGCGAGCAACAGCAACATGACGCATGGCTTCCGCATGACGACTCCTCCTGCCGGAACAAGATCGAAAGCTTCGCGCCGATCAGGCATCCAATTTCAGTCTAGTCCATGACGTTGACCATTTTACGATCTCTGGAGTCATCGGGTCAAGGGACGACTTCTATTCGAACGAGCTTCCGGTAGTCGTTGCGGGTTGATCGCCGAATCTTGTTGCAGAGGGTTGACTTCGGCATCTTTATTTGGTTATGCTGCGAAGCATTCCATCGAGCGGAGAACTCCATGCTCCGATTTCTCGTCCTCGCCTTTACCGCCTTATGCGCTTCCGTCTACTGCGAAGACTCCAGCCCAACGCCGGCTTCAACAGCAAAACCCAAGGAGTCCTTGGCGGCTCGGCTTAAACGCGAGGAGACAGGCGAGCTTGATGACGACTCAAAGGCCCCGGTTCGCCAGATCGAAGAAGCCCATGGCCGTTATATCGAGCTGTACTTGGAAGCAAGGGGCAAGGACGAAGAGAAGGCGGTCAAGGACGCCTTCAACAAAGTCTATGATCGGATTTTGAAAAGAGCGGAGGAGAAGGTCAGGGAGGCCAAAGAGAATCTCGAATTCTCAAAGCGACCCAGAGAGTCGAAGGGCGAACGAACATAGTCGAGTCAACTCATTGGCCAGCGCCGCAATTCAGGCGGGTCGTCTAAATTGATCTTGCTCATGCCTTTGGCTTTAGATGTTTCGGACTCCATTCATTTCCCAACGGTCCATATTCCATACGGAATACCTCCTGTCTTGGAACAAGCGGCTTAATATCTGGCCTATATCGTAATCCAATTCCTATACTCATCAAATTGAACCGAAAGAACTCTCTCGGGTTCGATTTGTCAGGAACTCTTGGCTGAAGCTTCTTTAGAACTTCATCGGAAACTCGCTTCTTAAGTTGACTCAACCATTCGATTGAATGTTCTAAGTTAAAGCAAAGTTGTTTTATATTATCGGTTTGAAAGGATATGTCGTCCCAAGAATGCGCAAACTCATTGCGAATCTTTCGCATAGTATGTAAGTCGTTGAATTGCATACGATGTAGGAGTCCAACCGAGTACGCCAAATCAATTTTTGCCGAAAATGTTGCCGCCGTACCGCTCCTATCAAATATACAGTCCAGTATCCTTGTATCCTGAACCAAATAATCGCGCAAAACGGATCTCAAAGTATCATCAAGATACGCAACTCCGACTAACGCAGCCCCTCTGTCTGGCTCATTCTTAATTAGCTTATCAATTTTAACTAAAGCGTCAGACATCCCCTGTAGAGTCAATCGTTTGGGCTTTGGCATCGGTTAAGTTCCTCTAATCTTATTATGAAGTTGGCCAATGCCCAAGACTACTGTATCTTTTAAGCATTTAGTAATCATTTCCAAGTTCGGCCCGGAATCAGCGTCGAAAGGCGGTCCAACGGCGGCCCACTGTTCAATAAGATCCGTCATGTCATTTTTATCAGCCTGTCCAAATCCGCGTTTTCTGAGCAATGAACATTGCGTATCGCGGCAGGCAATCTTGAAGAAAGCCGTCACACAGATTGGATGCGCGGTCGTTGTTAGCCTTAGCATCAGAACATTGTTCTGATCCATATCCTCATAGGAAGGTATCTTGTCGTTGATGCCAAAATAGCCAACTTGCAGTCGATAGTTTCCGAGACCAAGGGTTCTCAAATCCTTAGTAGCGGTTGTCCATTGCTCCCCAACAATCGACTTGATCTTGGCTTTATATCGAAGAAGCTTTGTTGGTCGATCATGCAGCTCCAGCTCTTCAGACAATCTCATGGCAAGGCTCGAAATGTCTTCTATCGGTTCCGTTGCCGCTGAGCTAACAGCCGATAACGCCGTTTGCAATTCCGAAGCGCTTTGAAATCGTTGGTCGGGATAATATTTAAGGCCGCGATCTAAAATGAAATTGACATATCCAATCTGAAATGGATTTCCAAGCGTTGTTGGGATCAGTGCATTTGGTCTTCTGTTTGGCGTAGTTGTTTGTTCAAGAAACTTGGGAACATGGCCAGTTAAACAGTAATGGAAAATTGCGCAAAGATTTGCGAGGTCCGATCTTTTGTCGCGTTTGTCTCCCCCCTCAAGAGTACATTCAGGAAGCGCTAAAAATTCATTCTTTATTGTTTCGGAAGTCCCTGTAACGGTTGCCTCATCAGCCTTATGAGATACGCCAAAATCCAGAAGTACGACATCTACGGTCTTTGGATATTCTTTAACGATAATGTTCTTGGGTTTTATGTCACGATGAATAATGTCCA
>Ga0207140_1055_pt1 | contig 18291 bp, 21 predicted proteins | sample Alteio_BWMinHeat_4_FD_153528 | JGI IMG/M metagenome (GOLD analysis project Ga0207140, IMG submission 153528) | Enriched cells from forest soil in Barre Woods Harvard Forest LTER site, Petersham, Massachusetts, United States -... | ecosystem: Environmental > Terrestrial > Soil > Temperate forest >... | reverse complement strand
GCGACAGGCTGATAGTTTAGTGAACAAAAATTTTGAATTAATCTGGAATTTATATTAAATTTTTAATGAATTCCTTAAAATTTATTTTGCCGTGAGATGATCTAATACCATGGAAATCGTACCGGTGTCAACAAAATTGATCCAAAGTTTAGCTTTAGAAAATTATTTTTTGCCGCAGTGTTTATTTAACTCCCATTTGTTAGGGTTGAGGGGAGTAAGTTGACAGATTTTTCACAAATAGAAAATTCGATCTTGCAAGTAAAGAAGCGCGATGGTCGAGTATCAGATTTCCAAAGAGATAAAATTTCAAGCGCAATCTACAAAGCACTTGTTGCTTGCGGAAGATCAGATCATGGTCTGGCAGATAAACTAGCAAATCATGTTCTTACAAAACTTGTGAATCGGGGATTTTCTGGTTCAGAAGCACCAAGCGTAGAAGATGTGCAAGATATGGTCGAGTCTACTCTAATTGAGGAAGGACTCAGTGAGATCGCCAAGGCATACATCCTATACCGACACGAACGACGAAGAGTTCGAGAAGAAAAGATGAAAGTTTTAGAATCTAAATCTCTTGATAGTGTAGCAAAGAAATTTGATCTTAATTGCTTGAGAGTCTTGGCATCAAGATACCTGCTTAGAAATAACAAAGGTCAGATAACTGAAAGCCCAGGCGAAATGTTTGAAAGAGTTGCTATCTTAGTAGGTCTTGCAGATGTCATTAGGGATACTTCAATATTTCAAATTGAAGGAGGTAATACCCAGAGTGTAGAGGAAGCCGCAAGATATCTAGACAAACTTGATGACTTTAACTACAAATTCAAGATAGGAAAATACTATCTTAATAAATATCATTTTAGATCAATGATAAATCATTACATAGACTTGGCAAAACATGGCCAGATGAAAGTCAGCTTTAGGGAATTATTGACCATGTTAGCTGCAAACAAGTTTGAACAATACACAGAACGCATTAAAGAAGCTGCAGATTTGATGGTTGCTCAAGACTTTTTGCCAAATTCTCCAACTATGATGAATGCTGGTGCACGATTAGGCCAACTTTCAGCATGTTTTGTTCTTGCAATGGAAGACGATATGGAAAAGATAATGAAATCATCCTCTGATGCTGCATTGATATTCAAATCCGGAGGTGGAGTTGGTATCAACTATTCAGATTTGAGGCAAGAGGGAGATATGGTAGCATCAACATCTGGAGTAGCTTCAGGTCCTGTCTCTTTTATGAACATCATTAACACTGTAACTGAAGTAGTCAAACAAGGAGGAAAACGAAGGGGTGCAAACATGGGAATCATAGAAGCATGGCATCCAGATATTGAAAAATTCATTACTGCAAAGACAAAACCAGGTGTTCTTGAAAACTTTAATGTAAGTGTAGGAGTTTGGGAAGACTTTTGGGAAGCACTTGTCAATTCAGCTGATGGAAAATTTGTTCTTCGAAGTCCACGAGAGAGAACTCCTGTAAGAGAAATAAACGCACATCACTTGATTGATCTGATTGCACTTTCTGCATGGAAGAGTGGTGAACCAGGATTGATCTTCTTTGATATCATAAACAAATACAATGTTTTTGCAAAAGCAAGAGGTGAGCCAATACGAGCAACAAACCCATGTGGAGAACAAAGTCTCTATCCATACGAGTCATGTAACCTTGGTTCGATCAATCTATCTAATTATGTCAAGAGAAAAGCAGATGGTCAATACGAATTTGACTGGCAAAGATATGAAGAAACCATACGAAAGACAACAAGATTCCTTGATAATGTAATAGATGTCAATACATATCCAATTCCAGAAATTGACAAGGCATCAAAAGATTCTAGAAGAATTGGACTTGGAGTAATGGGAGTTGCTGATCTATTGTTCAAATTACGAATCCCATATAACTCACAAGAAGGCTATGAATTCCAAGAGAAGCTTGCTGAAGCACTGACATACTATTCAATGGAAGAAAGCATTGCACTTGCAAAGACACGAGGGCCATTCCCACTCTGTTCAAAAACCGAATATCCAGAAGGTAAAATTCCTGTTGCTGGGTATTATGAGAAACCAAAGAGTGCCCGTACTTATGATTGGGATGCTCTGATTGCCAAAATCCAGAAACATGGTATCAGAAATGTTCTAACAACAACCGTTGCTCCTACTGGTACACTATCGATGATAGCTGACTGCTCAAACGGAATGGAGCCAATGTTTGCTCTAGTCTTTGAAAAAAGAGTAACAGTGGGTAGATTTTTCTATACTAACAAAATCTTTGAAGCAGTACTCAAAGAACATGGCCTATACAACGATCAAATTCTAGAAAAGATTGCAAATAACTATGGTTCTGTAAAGGGAATAGCCGAGATTCCAGAATGGATGCAGAAGATATTTGTTACAGCAATGGATATTCACTGGGCTGATCATCTGATGGCTCAGGGAGTATGGCAGCGTTGGATAGGTAATGCAATTGCCAAGACAATCAACATGCCAAATGATGTCTCATCAGATGATGTAAAAGCTGCATATCTACTAGCACACGATCTTGGTCTGAAAGGAATCACTGTATTCAGAGATGGTTCAAGACATGAACAAGTATTACACATGACAGGAAATAATGTTCAAAAGAACTTCCAAGTAACTCCAAGTAGTTATGTGACAGACTATATCTCAAAGAATGTTACAAATGCATATCTAAAAACTGAGATAGAAAGAGCACTTCAGATAAAAATTCCAGATAGTGTAGTATCTTCTCCAGCACCAGCACTCACACCAGAACAAATGGAAGAAAGATTGTGTCCTACATGCAAAAACAACTTGGTATTTGCAGAAGGATGTAGTGTGTGTATTGAATGTGGATATAGCGGCTGTACATCTGGATAGGATTTCTTCAAATCAAAACTCTTTTAGTATCTCCAATTCTTGAAGATATTATTGAATAAGAAAATCATTGGTGCCGCTATTGGAGCAGGAGTTACAATAGCCATTGCAATGACTTTCTTTGTGTTACTACCACAATTACAAACTATTCCACAAACTGGATCTTCATCTACTACACAACCTGGAAATCTTTCGCATAATCCAAAACTTGGTCTTGTTATCATGCCTCCCACCCAGAAACCAACTCTTCAAGAAATCAAAGATGCATATGCTCAAGCAGCATCAACAGGAATAGGAAGAAGTAATGTCTATCTTTCCTGGCCCATCATGGAACCAAAGCAAGGAACTTACAACTGGGGCTATTCTGATATTCTGATGGGACTAAATCGTGAACAAGGTCTCAACGTCACACTTTACTTTTCAGTAATCAACAACCAAATTTTGGGACCATTCCCAGACTGGATGGGAAAACCACAACTTGACAAAAAACTTCAAGATCAAACAGTAACCACTCTTGATGCCATACTCTCAAGGTATTACATAGTGGATTATGTTATCATTGGAGGTAATGTTGACAATTACTTTAGAGATCATCCAAGTGAAATTCCTCAATATGTGGATTTCTTTAATGGTGTATATGACAAATTAAAAGCAAAGCATCCCAACATCAAATTTGGAAATTGGTTCTCACTAAACGATATATCAAACCATGGTCAAGGTGATATTGTGGGGAAACTAAACCAAGGTGACTTTGTAGCGTATTCTTATGCACCCGTAGATTTGCTATATTATGAAAGTAATAGTACTGAGAAAGAAGGTGCAAATTTGCAAAAGATGATTGACTTTGCCCAGGGTAAGAAAATTGCACTAATGGAAGTTGGCTGGAGTACTGACAAGTCTATTAATGGAACAAAGGAAGATCAGCAAAAATTTGTAAAAATTGTATACGACTTTTATAAAAAGAATCAATCTGATTTCGAATTTCTAACCTGGTATAGACAGTATGATAGACCCGTTGATACATGCTACAACTCGCTAAACCTAGGTAGTAATTCCATATTTGCCAACAATGAAGTCTTGAACAATACTGCAGCATATCTATGTGGTAGTGGTTTGTTTGATGTGGACAAAAATCCAAAACCTGCTTGGGATGAATTGAAACATCAAATACAATCTATTCCCAACTCTTAATTACTAAATTACAAGTTTCTTCCCTATGAAGTATGTCGGAGTTCTGAGTATAGCATTACTAATCATAAACATCATTCCGGCGTATGCATTATACGAATCCCCTACAAATGAAGAAAAAACCATATTTGATCAATTGCTTGCCAAATTTAAGACAGTTGATGAACCAAAAAAAGATGTATCTGACGTAATTGGAACATTTCAAAAACCTATGGTCAATACTTTTTCTTGTAATTTTCATGATACAAATAATCAAATTATAACAATAGTCAAAACTAAATTAGCAAAATTTGACGAAAGTACAGTTCATCAGGATCTAGTTACAGGAGGTTCGTATACATGGCATTGTTCTGAAACCATACAGAATGGAAAAATTTCTCTAGATTGTAATAATGAACTTAGACTTAATCCCAAAGTCATATCTAATGATACTCAAATAGACCCACAATTGCATAACATTGAAAATTTAGTTATATTGTACCATGAACTACTTCATGGTCAACTTATGATTTATGCAATAAAGAATTCTTCTTTGTGGCAACAAGAAACCTGTAACCTACAACCGGGGGAAAACATTGATTATTCCTTTGCTGACCCTGATCATAAAATAATAAACTATCTGCAAACACAATTTGCATCTGAACTTGTCGACAAGGCAGGCGGAAAACTGATTACAAAAGAAATTTCCTCTGATGAGACAAACAATGGATCGTTTACTATCAAAGTGTTAAGCTTCTCAGACTATCCATCATTTGAAAATGGTACCAAAATTACTTTTAGAACAAATAATATATCTGAAAAATCATTTTTTCAAGTAAAAAATGATGTATTTCTAAGTGGATATCTGAAGGATAACACAAAATCTGGTATTACATGGTTTTATCTTTTTCATAATGAAAAACCACAGAATATGACGACGTATGGACCTACTATTCCTATTTGGACAAAACAAGTCGCAGGTTTATGGTCAGATGGGAATGCACATGATGGGAATTTTTACTCTGTAATTGATTATCTAATGGAACATAACATAATCCAATCCAATAATGGAAAAAACACTGTTTCCACAATACCTCACTGGTTCCAGAAAAATGCTCACTTGTGGTTTACAAATGAAATTGATGATAATACATTTGTTGGTTCTATCCAATATTTGATCTTGATTGGAATAATTTCATGATAAAATATTAGAATGCGGTCGCCGGGATTTGAACCCGGGTAACGGGCTTGGAAGGCCAGTGTACTAACCAAACTATACTACGACCGCTCACTGTGCCAATCTTGGACCTACATAATAATTCTTTTTTCGTGTTCATAGAGTATGCGCGAAATTATGATATGAGCTTCAAGTGGATTATTGTCCACAGACACTGTCTTGTCAAAATATTCTTTATTCTTATCAGAAAATTGACCTTTTGAAAATCCTCCTACTACAAGACAAGTGTTATCTTTTACCTCCTCAGCTAATTTTTGATAAGAGCTTTTGATACCTTTGCTTGAAAGTGCAATTGTTTGTTCTGGATTGATTTTTTTAATTAATTCTCCAAAACTCATGTCTTTCAATGTAAGAAGTGCATTGTTGTTTTCTTTGATTTCTTTAGTTGCATATAATTTTTCAACAAGTCCTATGAACCTATGATATGATTTCGGTAATCTTACATTTTGACCTATGAAAATAACCTTATCATCAATGGTATGAACAAACACATTCAACTTATTTTCAAAATAGAGAGGAATGCTACAAGCCTCAAGTAGAGAGAAATGAACCAGATCCGGTCTTCCTCTTTTTATCTCATTTTTGATTCCCTTCATTGCAGCAAAATGCCATGATACGTCCAGTAAAATTTCAGATGGTCTTTTGTTAAATCTTCTAGCAGATGCTGTAACAGAATTATGTCTTTGTAACTCTATAGGTACCAGTTCTAACGCAGATTCTGTTATTACAAGCGAGAGCAAGATTGTATTTTAAGGGTGGGAATTATTAAACAACATGAAACCTGCAATTAAGGATCTCATAATAGAACGAATGAAAATCCTAATTAAAAATGCCATATCTAACGCTAGATCTAATCCAGAATTGGCAGAAAGGCAAGCATTACTTGCCAAAAGGCTTTGTACGAAATACCGTATTAGAATGCCATATGAGTTAAGGTCAAATTATTGCAAAAAATGTAAAAAATTTATCGTGCCGGGATTTACAGCAAGGATACGAATAGGCAGGAGCAATGTTAAATCAATACGCATTACCTGTACTTTCTGTAATCATACATATAGAAAGATAATTAAAAAACAAATTCCAATAGGTCAATGATTTATAAGACGAACTTTGAATTTTGGTTTTTATGGCAAAGGCATACGATGTACCAGCGGATTTATTGATCGGTAAATTATCCGAGACTTTAAAGAATGAAGATATTGTACAACCAAGCTGGATTCCATTTGTTAAGACTGGTGCTCATGCAGTAAAACCTCCACAACAGAGTGATTGGTATTACACTAGATGTGCATCTCTTCTAAGAAAAATTTACTTGCACGGACCTATTGGCATAAATGATCTAAGATCAATGTATGGAGGTACAAAACCTGTTGGTTACGGAGGAGCTCATCACAGAGATGCTGGCGGTGCAATAATTAGAACAGCAGTACATAGTTTAGAAAAATTAGGTTATCTAGATAAAGTTGAAGGAAAAGGTAGAACAATATCTCATGAGGGTATGAAGAAACTTGATAGACTATCAACTGAAATCTTGAATGAATTGATTGTAAAGAATCCAAATCTGAAGAAATATTCCTAGTGGCATCATGAGCTCTCATAATCCAAATGATGATAGAAATCCAAGCGATGCCGAAGTTTCTGCTTTAAAGGAAAATGCACTAAAAACTCTTCTAACAGCTGAAGCTAGATTAAGGCTGAATAATGTTAGATTGGTTAAACCCGATCTTGCAGCAATGGTCGAAAATTATCTCTTAGGATTGGCGTCTCAAGGAAGGTTAAATTCACAAATTTCTGATGATCAGTTAAAGCAAATTTTATTGTCAACACAACAGCCTAAACGAGATTTCAAGATTAACCGCAAGTAGTTCTCTAGGGAAAATATATTAGGGGTAAATTGAACGATTACAAATATGAAAGCAGTTGTTTATGATAAGTATGCTCCAAATGATGATTACAAATCAATTCTAAGTGTAAAAGAATTACCTGATCCAAAACCAAAGCCAAATGAAGTTGTTTTCAGTGTCAAGGCAGCGGCCCTAAATTATAATGATATCTGGGGAATGAGAGGGCAACCAGTTGCTGTACCATTACCACATGTCTCAGGTTCAGATGCTGCAGGAGAAGTTATTGCAATAGGAGAAGACGTTACTAATTTCAAAGTTGGTGACAGAGTTGTTTCACACTCAAACATGTCATGCAGAGTATGTGAAGCATGTACTGACGGACGTGAATATGATTGTCAAAAGAGAACCATCTGGGGATTTCAAACAGGACCTACTTGGGGTGCATTTTCGGAAATTACACACTTGCCTGAAGTTAATGTTGCAAAAATTCCAGAAGGCGTAAGCTTTGATGAAGCTGCAGCAGCTTCTATGACATTACTTACCTCATGGCACATGCTTGTAGGAAGAGCAAGAATTCATCCTGGTCAAACAGTCCTTATCATGGGAGGAGGTTCTGGTGTGGGAAGCTTTGGAATTCAGATTGCAAAACTATACAACTGTAATGTAATTGCTACAGGAAGTCCAGACAAACTAGACAAACTAAAAGAGATTGGAGCAGATTTTGCAGTTGATCATAGAAAAGCAGATTGGGCTAAAGAAGTAAGACAAATTGCAAAACCATTTGGTGGTATTGATATTTCATTTGATCACATTGGTCAAACACACTGGAATGATCAGCTTACCTTGTTAAAATATGGAGGAACACTGGTAACCTGTGGAGCAACTACCGGGTATGACGCAAAGACTGACTTGAGACATATCTTCTTCAAAGGAACCAATATCTTGGGTTCTACACAAGGAACAAAGGCAGAACTAGAGCAAGGATTGTATTGGATGGGTAAAAAGAAAATTAAATCTACAATAGATTCAGTATATAACTTTGAAAATGCCGCAGAAGCACATACCAAGATGCTTACTGGTAAGGGATTAGTCGGCAAAATCTTGCTTAAACCATAAACTCTTTCTATCCATGGCAAGACTCCTACGTAGTCTTTTGTTTGTTCCAGGCAATAATAGTCGATTCTTGGAAAAAGCAAAATCTCTCCAGGCAGACATTGTATGTTTTGATCTGGAAGACTCTGTTCCACTAGGAGAAAAAAAATCCGCAAGAAATCTGATAAAACATGCATTACAAAATAGATCTGAATATAATTCTGAAATTTACGTGCGAACCAATTCTCCTGCATCTGGAATAATACCTGATGACCTATCAGAAATTATCCAGAAAGGTGTTGATGGTATAGTGATTCCAAAAGTAAACACCGCAAGCGAGATAAAGAAAATTGAAAAAATCATGGTAGGATTAGAAAAAAAACGTAAACTAAAGCCTATAGAACTTATGGCATCAATAGAGTCTACTCAGGGTGTTGTAAATGCATATTCTATTGCATCATGTAGCAAAAGAGTCTCAGCCTTGGTCTTTGGCGTATTTGATCTGTTAAATGATCTTGGTGTAGAGTATACAAAAAAGCCAGAAGGGGCTACATATTCAAGGGCAAAAGTTCCAGTGGATGCAAGAGCTGCAGGAAAATATGCAATTGATGCAATATGGCAAGATCTTGATGATATTTCTGGATTAAAACAAGATTCTCTTACTGCCAAAAATCTTGGATATGTAGGCAAAAGCATCATTCATCCTAATCAAGTAGATATTGTTCATAATGTATTCTATCCTACCCTTATAGAAATAGAATGGGCAAAAAAAGTTATGAATGCATATGATTTAGCCAAAAAAAATAAGAAAGGAGCCACTACCGTTGATGGAAAGATGATTGATGAAGTACACTACAAGCGAGCCGTAACTCTGTTGAATTCAGTAAAATAATGACTAAATTGTATAGTATCTATTATTTGATAAACATAAATCATCTTAAAGCGGATAAGAATTGTTAATCATGTTTACTGGCATAATTGAAGGTCTTGGTAGTATTGTAGGATTTGATAAAAAAACAAGTAACCGTAGTGCAGCAAAAATGAAAATCAGTCTTGGTAAAATTGCAAAAGGCCTCAAAGTAGGTGATAGTGTGGCAATAAATGGAGTATGTCTTACTGCAGTAGGTATCTCAAAGGGAATCACAGAATTTGAAATGGTTGGTGAAACAATAAAGAAAACTAATTTAGGATCTTTGGAACGCGGTGATAAAGTCAACATTGAAAGAAGTCTCAAAATTGGTGAACGACTTGAAGGACACTTTGTACTAGGACATGTGGATGGTGTTGGTATCATTTCTAAGATTGAAAAACAATCCAACCAAATACAAGTCTGGATGAAACTTACAAAAGAATTATCAAAATATATCATCAAAAAAGGTTCGATAACAGTTGATGGTATTAGTCTAACAGTTATTGATACGTTAAAAGATCAATTTTCTGTTTCAATAATACCACATACTATGCAAATAACTAATCTGCGTTACAAAAAAGTTGGCGACAAAGTTAATATTGAAACTGACATCCTTGGAAAATATATTTTATCTAAAGATTAATCCATTACCACTATTTTGGTAATTACCAATTTTCTAGTAAGATTTATAACAATAATGAAAAGCTGATCAGTATATGTCCTTAGATGAAGCACTCTCATCTCTTAGAAGAGGTGACTTTATTCTACTTCATGATGAGGGTAAACGTGAAAATGAGGTAGATATGGTAGTTGCAGCAGAATTTGTAACTCCAAAGCATATAGCACGTATGCGCATGGATGCTGGAGGACTAATTTGCATGTCAATTAATCATGCGCTTGCATCAAGTTTGGGATTAGACTATATGCATGAAATTCTTTTCAATTCTCAAAATTTCAATGCAGGCTTAAAGAAGATGGTAATTGGCACTGCTCCTTATGGCGATCGACCATCATTTTCAATCTCAATTAATCATAAAGATACGTTCACTGGAATAACAGATAAAGAAAGAGCATTTACGATTTCTGAAATGGCAAAATTATATAAAAATGAGAATATTGACAAAAAAGAAATTTTCAATTCTAATTTCAAGACGCCTGGTCATGTTCCGCTACTTATTGCCTCCGAAGGATTATTATCAAATAGGCTTGGACATACTGAAATGTCTATTTACCTAATGAAACTTGCAGGACTTTCACCAGTTACAGCAATATGTGAAATGTTAGACTCTCAAACATATACTGCATTATCTACGGACAAGGCAAAAAAATATGCCAAGGATAATGCGATACCATATTTTGATGGTACTGAACTTGTTAAATTCTCCAAGGAGCATTAATTTTGAATATAGCAATTGTGGTTGCCGAGTTTAATAGTGAAATAACCTCTAAAATGCTTGATCTTGCTATAGAAAAAGCAAACGTATTGAAGATGAATGTGAAGTATACCGTCAAAGTACCAGGTGTATTTGATATGCCTCTCTTAATTGATACTCTATTACAAAGAAAAGATGTTAATGCAGTGGTAACTCTTGGAGCTGTAATCAAAGGACAAACAAAACACGATGAACTCATTTCACATGTTACTGCAAAAGCAATAGTGGATCTTTCAATAAAACATCAAAAACCAGTGACATTGGGAATAACAGGACCTGGAATGAGCGATAGGCAGGCACATCAGAGAATACGACCTGTAGCTGAGAGAGCTGTTGAGGCTGCAAAGAAATTATCTGAAGAACTGGAGAAAATTAGAAAATGATCCAACTAACTATAATTAAGATTACTGGGTATGGGCCATGGACTCTGACTTTGGGCAGCGATCGAGAACATAGACTTCAGATGCTTCAAGCATCATTGTACCAAGAAATACAAAATTTATTCTCACAAAAAAATTGTCTTGCATTTCCTAATAGATTTGATGAAATCTTTGTAATAAGTAATGGTCTTTCAGTTGACGATCATATTGAAATTCAAAAACAACTAGTAAAATCATTTGAGTTAGGTTTGTCTATGTCTATTGGACAAGGAAATACTCCATTTGAAGCAAGTTCAAATGCTGACAAGGCACGAAGATCTAACTCAAGTCTAAGTAAGGATCATAATATCTTTGGACTACAATTGAAAAATGATACAGATCTAGTTCAGATTGTACACATGGATGTAGATGGTTCTACTTCAGTCTCTGCAAAAAAATCGCCTTATGAAGTATCTTCACTTATTATTAAATTGTATTCTGAAATGTCAGAGTTTTTCCTCCAACGAAACTCACTTGCATTTTTCATGGGTGGAGATAATTTTATGATAATAAGTTCTGGTTTCAACAAGGATGAAATAACAAAGTTTCTTGAAATTATAAAACAAAAATATGATATTTCTTTTAACTGTGGAATTGGAACCGCAAAAACAGGAAGAGATGCTGCAAAACTGGCTACTCAATCATTAGATAAAATCCGTGAACTTAGAGATTCTGGAAAAAAAGATACACGAATTCTTGAGACAACATGCTGATAAGAAACATCAGCCTTTTTTATGGTACAGAGCTAGATTATGTCCAAAATGCCAGCGTAAGAATTTCTGGAAAATATATTGAACAAATAGGGACAAAATTTCCGCCTCTCAAAGATGAATCAGTACTTGATGGTGAAGGTCTATTAATGATGCCTGGACTAATTAATTCTCATACACATATTGGAGATTCTATAGCAAAAGACATAGGAATAGATTCAGACGTTGAGGAAAAGATACATCCAGTTGGTGGATTTAAACAAAAAATTCTCAAAAATTCTAATAAATCTCATCTAACAAGCTTTGTCAAAAATTCATGTATCTCAATGATTAAAAAAGGAATAACATCTTTCATTGATTTTCGGGAAGGTGGTATTGAAGGAATTAATCTACTAAAAAATGCAGCATCTGGTATTTCAATAAGACCTGTTATTTTGGGAAGAATTGAATATTATCAAGACTCTAATGCAATCAAAAATGATACACCTATTCCAAAATCCAATAAATCAGATCTTCAAAATCTTCTAATGAATTGTGATGGAGTTGGCGTTAGCGGTCCAAATGAGTTTAGTGATTCTGCATTACGATACTTTGCAAAGACAAAAAAGATTCGTGCTATACATTCGGCCGAAACTGAAGAAAGTAATAAAATATCAAAAAAAATATCTGGAAAAACCGAGACTCAGAGAGCTCTACTTGCCAAGCCAAATTTCTTGGTTCATATGACTTATGCCTCAAAAAAAGATCTTGTGATGGCAATCAGAAATAAAACAAGTATTGTTGTATGTCCCAGAGCAAATGGGTCTCTTGCAGAAGGTATTCCTGATGTAAATCTCATGCTAGACGCTGGCTGTAATGTTGCAATTGGGACTGATAATGTGATGATAAACTCGCCTGACATATTCCGGGAAATGGATTATCTTTGGAAGGTTTCAATGGGTATTAAGAAAAAAAGGCTACCAGCAAAAGACATACTCAAAATGGCTACTACTAACGCTTCAAATCTTTTGGGAGGTAAAGTGGGAATTATTCAAAATAAAAAAATAGCAGACTGTATATTTATTGAAAAACACTCAATTGATCTAGAACCAATGCATAACCCACATGCTTCAGTAGTACAACGAGCTTCAGAAAATACAATAAAAGCAGTAATGTATGAAGGAAAACTAGTGCATGGAAAAATCTAGACCATATGTAATTCTCAGTGCCGCCATCAGCATTGATGGAAAGATAGCTACTCGTACACGAAGATCCAATCTATCGTCTAGAAAAGATCTGATAAGAGTTCATAATCTTCGAAAAAGTGTTGATGCTGTACTAGTAGGAAAAAATACTGTAAATATTGACGATCCGTTACTTACTGTTCGTTATGTGAAAGGAAATAATCCTATTCGTGTTATTCTTGATTCAAAAGGTAGTTTATCTACAAAATCAAATGTGATCAAAACTGCAAAAAACATTCTCACAATACTAGTTGTATCCGAAAATTCTCCAAGAAACGTTGAAAAATTTACTATGAAAGGAGTCCAAGTAATCCGATGTGGAAAGAAAAAAATTGATATAAAGAAATTATTGAAAATCCTTAGAAAAAAAGGAATTAAAAAAATTGTTGTTGAAGGTGGTGGCATAACTAACTGGTATTTTTTCAAGGAAAAACTGGTGGATGAAATTGTAGTTACTATTACGCCATATATTCTGGGGGGAAGTACTGCAATTTCTCTGGTTGAAGGCGTTGGTTTTGGAAAAATATCTAATTCATTTAAATTGAAAAAGATCGAGAAAATACAAAATGAAATAGTTTTACATTATGTGTCTTAATGTTTGAGATCATCACGTAGCTGATCTATTTTTCCCTGTAAAGCCTTTTTCAGCTTTTCATTTTTTGAAAGGTTTACTAACTTTCCGCAAGTAGGACACTTGAAAGATAAATCGAGAGCCTTTTCAAAGGTTAATTTTTGACAGTCTTCATTTCCACAATGGTAAAAGTCTGCAGAGTTTTCATAATCTACTCTCTGTTGCAATCTTTCCACAATCTTCTTTTTTTGGTTTTCAATGAAATTATCTACCTCATCCCTCCTGGCTCTCCATCTATAGACAAACCAGCCTTTCTTTTCGTCCTTTACTCTTATCCCTGTTATCAAAGCCTTACCAAAAAGATCATACAGTACTTTTCTAACTATGTTGATTCTAAGTCCAGTTGAGCTTGCTATTTCTTCATCTGTGGCATCCTCTGTGTTGAGAAGGGAACGGGCAACTTTTAGATACTCATCTCCGCCTATCAAGGCAGCAATTTTTACAAAAGGATCTTCATGTTCAACTGACATCGTATATTTTCCTTCTCAATCTCTATATTTAATCAATGGTTTTAAACCTGTTTTTATATAATTAGTTCAATTATTGGTTTTATCTATCACGTTTTTTCCCTTTTTTGTAGGAATTATTTCCCGTTCGCCATCAGAATACTTTTTCTGGAGGTGTTGTCCTTGCAAAATTCTATCCAGCAGTATGGCAAGTGCGGAGATCTCTGAATGAGGCTGGTTTCCAATTGCTATGTTGTAATCAGCCATGTTGTATGCTTCTCTTGGAACTTTTTCTGCACCGACCACAATCAAAATTTTTTCTTCATTTCTTACTTGATCCTGGACATCGTTAATGTTTTCACCATACATTGTCAAGTGAACTATTTTGAACAAATCTTTCCTTTTCGATTTTATGACATCCTTCCAATTTTCAATAATTTCTACTTTAAAATCACTGCCCCACATCTTATTTACTTTGGAAATAGTTTCTTTAATCTCTGGATTTGCATCATACATGTATATTTTTGATGCCCCAAATGCTCTTGATACTAAGGTTACATGTGTTGTTACTCTGTCATCTCTGACAAGGCGTGTACCTATACGTAAAACTTCGATCTTCATCTTTGGAATTTTCTCTGCTTTCGTGGTTTTGATATTTCAGTTTTTCTTCCTGTTATAGGTATTGCATCTATTGCCTCGAATACTAGTGTCTTTAATTGATTAATGTTGTATCTAGTTGTGGAAGATACTGATAACCATTTTTTATAATCATCCATACCTAATTCTTTAGCTCTCTCCGCAACTTCTTCTTTTGCAATCAAGTCTGACTTGTTTAGAACAAAAATCATTTTATCTTTACTTACTCCAATTTCATCTAAAGTAGCAATACAACTCTTGAATTTTTTTCTTAGTTCTAAAATGTCGTCACTAATATCAATTACAACTATTACAACATCTGTGTACACAAGTTCTTCAAGAGTTGATTTGAATGCTGCTACCATGTATGATGGAAGCTTGCTTATGAAACCTACTGTATCCGAAATTAAAACTTCAGAGTTTTTGAGAGTGATCTTTCGTGTAGTTGTAGATAGTGTAGTGAAAAGTTTTGGACTTTCTTCTTTTTCTTCTCCTGTTAATATGTTAAAAAGTGTAGTTTTTCCTGCTGATGTATATCCTGCAAGAGAGATAGTTTTGAATCCAAATCTTTCTCTTGCTTGTCTATGAAGAGCACGTTGAGTTGATGCCTTTGTTAATTTTGTTTTTACACCGTTCATTCTATTTTTGATATCATTAAAGTAGACATCAACTTCGAACTTTCCTATTCCCATGAATCCTGGTTGTTCTCCCATCTTTGCTAGTCTAACTTTTTCTCTAGCTCTTGACATCTCATATCTTAACTGCGCCATTTTTACTTGTAATGTTGATTCTGAACTCTTTGCTCTGCGTTCAAAGATCTGAAGAATTAGAGCTTCTCTATCCAGAATGTTCATCTTAAGAGTAGAGGCTAAATTGTAATTTTGACTTGGTTTGAGAATTTCATCAAAGATTATCACATCAGGTTTTACTGTACTCAACATTTCCTTGAGTTCCTCTACCTTTCCTTCTCCAAGACCATACTTTGACTTGTTTAGAAATCTATGTTGTATGACCTTGCGAACCTCATATCCTGCAGCATCACAAAGACCTAGTGCTTCTTTTAGTGAATCTTCTCTATCATATGTTATGAGAATTGCAGAATCTTTCAATATTATATTAGCAGTCCCTCACTATCTTATTGCTTTCGAAGCGTCTTTTCTATGGTAACATCCAATACGATTTCAGCTATGTCACTTGCATATTCTGATATTCTTCGTATGTTTTCACTCATTCTTCTCACTCTATAGATTTCTTCAGTATCCTTCAATGTCTTCATACTATCTTGTACCTTCCTTTCATATTTTGAAATTTCAGATGCTTTTTGTACTGTTCGTTCTGCCTGATTAGAATCCTTTTTGAATAGAGATAAGCACGCCTCATCTAATACTGATAAGGTAAATGTATTCATTTCATGTATGGGTTCAAGTACTAATTTTTTGATAGGTTTCTTGTATTCGAGCAAGTCTTTTGCTATCTCTGTTGCATGATCTCCAAGACGTTCAATGTTTTTTACTATTAGTCTGTAGCCCAAACAGTGGTAAGGACTTTCTATTCCCATTTCGTTTAACATATGTTCATTTTGTATGGCAATCTTGAGTTGTCTCATTATGTAAAAACTGAATCTGTCAACTTCATCGTCGCTGTTTACAACTTCCTTTGCTAACTCAAAATTTGCTTCTTCCTGAGCAAGCAAAGCATCATTTTGCATTGATTTTGCAATTATTAGCATTCTTTTTAGTGCTCCATCAACTGAAAGTTCAAACAGGTTGATGAGTACTTGAATAGTTATACCTTCAATAGAATCTGCAGTAATCTCAGTTCCCATCAAAATACTCTTTACTGCATCTTTGATGGAATTTCTCTGAGATGGCTTTAATCTTCCAACCTTTGATTTTACGTTGATAATAGTAAACCCAAGAAGATAAAGTGAGATCAGTTTTCTAACAATTGTAGAATCTTCCTCTTCTGGTTTGATTTCAATTGTTGCCTCCTCTGTACCTACAGGTTTGTTATGATGTTTTAGTGGTACAATTTGTAAATTGGAAACTCCTTGTCTTACTACAGCTACTTGATCTCCTTGTTTGAGACCCATGTCTGTTATCCATTGTTTTGGTAATGAGACAATGTATGAAGACTTGCCTGTAAACTGTATCTTTCGCATTTCTTCATTTGTTCCCATGTTACATGACTGGTAAATTATTCTATATAGTTGTTAGGGCTTACTATATAGGTCACTTCTATTGCAAAAATAATTAACGTGGGACAACTAACATAATTTGTTGGACTCTGTTCTTAAAATCAAACATACGTTAGATGCACTTTTTGGTCAAGGAGTATCAAAGTATCTCCCAAAGGACGTAAAGATTACCTATTCAAAGAATACTGGGCGAATAAAACATGTATATCAAAATGATAATCTGCTTTGTACACTAAGAACAGATGGAGGTCTTGCTATTACTCCTTTTTTTGCACAAATCCTGCTAAAAAGTAAAAAATTCCGGGAAAACTGCCTTAAAGTTGATGATGAATCTAAGGCATTTGTTCAAGAAGGCAGCTCGGTCTTTTGTAAACATGTAACTTGGTGTGGAAAAAACATACTGATAGGTGGAGATGTGTCGGTTCTACATAATGACAAAGTAATCGCGGTTGGTAAGGCAGTACTATCTACAAGAATGATTAAGTCGTTTAAAAAAGGAGTCGCAGTAAAGATCAGAGATAGTTTAAAAAGTACAAACAGTGGAGTATGAATATACCATGATGCGTGGCGGAAACCGCGAAATGCGGAGAATGTTGGACAAAATGGGACTTGAGATGAAGGATGTACAAAATGTCCAAGAAGTCATAATTAAGACAGATACAAAAGAAATCATCATTGCAAAACCATCTGTTACAGAAATGAAAGCAAAAGATAATTCTATTTTTCAAATTATTGCTGAAAGTTACGAAGAAAGAGAGCTCGAAGTACCAGTCTTTAAACAAGAAGATATACTACTTGTAGCACAACAGGCTAATGTGTCTCCAGAAAAGGCAACTCAGGCCCTAATCGAAGCAAAAGGAGATCTTGCAATGGCTATACTGCAATTGACAACTAAATGAAATTTGTTGATCAAAAACAACACACAAACAATCTTTAAATTTTCTAACAAGTATTGTTAGTCATATCTTACCCACCACAAAATAACATTGCAGTGGCAACGGTATCAGGTAGATCATATTTTAAATTCATAAATATCCTAAGACGGCTTAAACTAAATTATGATTCTGTATTGCCAGAAGAAATAACAAGCTCAGACAGAAGACTAATTCTTACTACTGTGTCTGAATCTACTAGAATGCCTGCCAATCTGGTTCTCTTAGATGATGAATTTAATTATCATCCTACGGTTATACGAGCAAAAATCGTTGAAAAATTACAATCTGGAATTAATGATAATTCACTAGTAATAGGAATTGATCCTGGTAACCGAATAGGATTATCAATTTTTTATTATGGAAAAGAAATTGAAAGTTCAGTCTACACAACAACTGACGACTTGATATCACATGTTGTTCAAATTTTAGTAGGGATAAATGCTCAAAGAAAAATTGTAAAAGTAGGAAATGGTAACATGAAAATTGCTCTACATATAGTAAACTCTCTAAATCTCCGATTCTGTTCACACTTTGAAC
>Ga0207140_1061_pt1 | contig 18395 bp, 7 predicted proteins | sample Alteio_BWMinHeat_4_FD_153528 | JGI IMG/M metagenome (GOLD analysis project Ga0207140, IMG submission 153528) | Enriched cells from forest soil in Barre Woods Harvard Forest LTER site, Petersham, Massachusetts, United States -... | ecosystem: Environmental > Terrestrial > Soil > Temperate forest >... | reverse complement strand
GATAATGCTTCCATTTCGGTATTTATTTGATTCTGGTTTTCTTCATGACTAAATTCTGACTCACTATCTGATCCTGATTGTTCATCCTCATGTAGAGTTAAAACAGGATCCCTCACTGGATCAGCTACAGACAATTGTTTTGATTGTTTTTGACTCTCTATTATATAATTTCGTTGAGTTATTAATTCTGTAATTTTATTACTTGGTTTTTTCATTGCAACATGTTCAGTAATTTGCTTATTCAGTGATGATAATTGTGTTGACTTAGAAGGTTGCGAATGAGATGCCTGCAGAATATCCCCATTATAAAGATTAATGGATCTATTACTCCCTTCATATGCAGGTAATGTATCTACTACTTTTAACCCGATCTTTTCTGCCAGATAAATAAAATTTCTTTTCTTCATATATGAAAGTAGTGTTTAGAACCCTCTGTTGGTTTTATTTGCCCTGTCGGATATTGATTTAAATTGATTACTAAAACGATTAATTTTCTCATCCTTACTTAATGTGCCATCATAGACAATTTTTATAAAGGGATTACTTGGGCCCGTTTTATTATATTCATCTATTCCATTCTCTATGTCTTGCTTCTTGCCGTATAGTTTTTCTAAATCTGTATTTATTTGATTCTGTTCTTCTTCATCATCATGACGAGTTAATAATAAATTTTCTGTATGATGAAAGGTTTCTCTTTTACGTGGTGATTTCATGGCTTGATGAGATAGGTTTCGTTCCTTCATATGAGATTCTTGGTTGTCAATCGTAGCATAAATAGGCTCATTTGAGGATACAGGTGAATCAAACTGTTCTTCTTGCAAAGCCGAGGTTTCGTTATTAACAAAATCATCATTGTCATTTAATCTTCTGCGTTTTCTCATGGCCTGATCATTTTGCAGAGTCTGAAATTGCTGTTCTCTTAGTGATAACAAATAATCTTTTTTCTTTATATACTCAGCCTGTTCTATCATTTTCGCTTCCATTTGAGTTATTTGCTGTTCTTGTTCCTTATGCTTTTCTTGAAGTTCCTGAATTTTATTATCATTAACTAAATTTATCTGATTTAACTCTTGCATTTTAAGTTGTGTCTGCTGTTCTTTCTGCTGTTGAGCTTGCTTTAACTCTGTATACGCTTTATCTTGCGTTTTAATTCGCTGTTCCATTTGTTGTTTTTCATTATCAAGTTGCTGTTGCAATTGCTGATTTGACTGAATAAGAAGACCTATCCGCTGTTCTTCATGCTCTTTGGCTTCCTGTAATTTCTGTTTTTCCATTTCTTGCTGTTGAATGACCTTGTTAAGTTCCTGTATTCTCTGTAATTGCTCATCTTTAGACTTTTCTAACTCCAGCACATTATTGGTTTTCATATGAAGATTTTGATTTTGAATCTCCATTGCTTGCTTTTGCTTATCTTGTATTTCTTTTAATTGCTGTATTTCAACATCCTTTTGCGCAATCATATCATTAAGTTGTTCTATTTTTTGTAATTGGTTATCTTGTTTTTGTTGAAGAGCTTGCAATAGATGATCGCTATGCTTTATTTCTTTATCTTTATTCTGCAGTTGTTGTTCCTGTTCTTTTAGTTTTTCCTCTAATTGTAGAGAAGTATTTAACAATTTACTTAATACTTCCTGAGATTTTTTATGCGCCAGATTAGCGCTGGTTAATTGCTGTTCTAGATCAGCTTTATCATTTTTTATTTGTTTTAATTGACTTTCATGTTGTCGCTTTTGATCTTTAAATTTTTTTATTTCACTATTCTTTTGTTGTAATTGTTGCGACAATTCTTTTTCCTTCTGGATTTTATCTTTTTCCAATTGATTTTTTATCTTCAGCTGCTCTTGTTTTTCTTGAAGAAGTTTTTCTATTTCCTGTTGTTGATGATCATTTTGTTGTTGTATAGTTTCTAATTGAAATTTTTGTTTTTCTATTTCTTCCTCCATTTTTTTCTCTTTGTTTTCTTGCTTTTTTTGCATTGTAGATTTCATATTGTTTAAATGCGTTTCGAATCTGCTTTTGCGCTGTTCCTGATATTGTTTTTCTTGTTTATCCTTTTCTTGTTTTTTCTCTAACTGTGCTGTTTTTTCATTCAGTTGCAAGGCAAGTTGTTCTTCTTTTTTCTTATATTCTTGTATCTTATCTTCCTGACCCATTCTGCTTTTCTTCAGCTCGGTGATATTTGATTCTTGCATTTCAAATCGTTGTTTATACTGTCCGTCTTGTTCTTCAATTTTATTTTGCAATATTCTTAATTGATTATTATCTTGTTTTTTTTCGTTCTTCAATTGATCTATTATTTCGTCCTGTTTCGCTTTATCTTCTTGTAATATCCTTATTTCCTCTATTTGTTGTTTTTCTTGTTCTGTTTGTTGCTTTTGTTGCTCCAGTTGATGATTCAATTCCTGAATTTGTTGTTCTTGTTGTTGTTTTGTTATTTGCATTTTTGTTAGTTTTTTTACAAGTTCTTTGTTTACTTTTTTAGATATTATATTATTGGTTTCCATTTCTTGTGATTGCTGTGTAGCTAAAGGATTTGTTTCCATCTGCTTTTCGTTATGTTGCTGTTGTTGCTGCTGTAATTTTCTCTCCAACTCTCGCATTCCTCCCTCAAATTTTTCGCGTTCCTTTAGCTTTTCCTCTTGTAATTCTTGTATTCGTTTTTCATGCTGGCTTTGCATTTCCTGAATTTTTTCCTGCAATTGTTGATTAATCAACTGACTTGATTGCTCTCGCTCATGTGTTTGCTGTGATTGAATTGGTTCTTGTTGATCGGACGCTAGATCAAGTGCTTGTTGCTCTGGTATTTCGTACTGTAGATCAATGTCACCAGTAATATAATTTGTTGAAAAAATATCGTCTACATCCTGTTGTTCTATTAGCTGCTCCAGTTGCGGCCATTCATTTTGATTTTCTTGTTCACATAGTCTTTCCACAATTGGTTGTTCACTCGGTTGTGGTGACATATAAAGCGTTGGTTGTGGCGTTGGTTGTGGCGTATGTTGTATCTGAGATATTTGTTGTTCCGATGATTCTTGTCGAGGTTGTTCTTCATCTGCAGGTTGATGTGCATTCTGTTTTTTTGTTTGTTCACGGAGAACTATGTTTTCTGCTACTCTCAATCGGTAGGCATTTCTCTCGTTTTTTTCATTTGGAAATTTTACTTTATATTTATAATCCAGTTTACGATACGGCAAGTCTCCTATGGAGATCAATATCCCGCGTCGGATAAAATAGAGTTTATCTTTTGCTTGAGAAGAGAATTGTTCAATCTTGTTGCATGCTTCTGTAAGTATATAGAGCTGTATTCTGGCTTCTCCTTCTTTTTGTGGGACAGTAAAGAATCTTTGATCATCTCCCTTCCCGTTGTCCTTACATACCTTTGTGCCTACGTTTAAGGCTATGATTACAAGTTTTTCGTAATCAATATAATAGTAGGGTATTGTTGACACAAATATTTGTAAATTTTCTTCCTGTATTTGCAAATTTTCCTGCATTTGCTTAGGATCGGGACTTTGCAGTGAAGCTTGTTTTTCTCGTTTCGAGATTTTATCCCTAATAAACTTGTATGCTCCAGCCATCGTATAGACGCGTCGCCACTCTTTTTCATTTTTTTGTTTTACAGCATTATTTGCTTGATTTTTACTTGCTTTGTGATCCAAGCCTTCTTCTATAAGTGTTAGTTTTTGACTATCTAAATTTGTAGTATCTAAATAATATAGTTTAGACTTGGCTTCTTTGTCATTTTTAAAATGATCAACTGCACCGCAAAGAGTAAAGAGTTTTATAGGGCGTTCATTCACATTTTTCGGTACAGTCTCGTATAATTGCCCACTGCCATGTTTTTTGCATGTGAATTTTATATCTGCATCAATGGCTATGATTATTTTCTCATTTTTAAAATATAAGGTTTGTACAACATCTGCTTGTTGCATAACTCTTTGCATGATCAGCCTCTTTTTGTGTGTAAAATATATTCATTTTGACGGATAATAGCACAATTTTAATGGATATTTCAAGGGGCTTGTTTATTATATGAACAACGTCGATGGCTTAAAACTTGTTGAATTTAAAGGCGAATGGTTAGAAAATATAGCCCATAAAATCTCCTGAAATTTCCTTGTCTCAATAATCTTCTTTGTGTACTATTTCAGTATTTCGCGGGTAATCTCGAAAATAAATGAATATATTCAATCCGCCCCTCCCCCAACAACCGGGCGACATCATCAATTGGAACAATTTAAACGGCGCCAGTATCGCGCTTGCTTTAAGCGATGCTCTCTCAGCATCAACGCATCCACTTCTTGTTATTGCACCAGACCAACTTACTATCTCACATTTATTAGAAGCATTTCATTTTTTTCAAGATAATCATCATCACGTGATTTATTTTCCCGATTGGGAGATTTTACCATACGACCATTTTTCACCACATCAAGATATTATCTCAGAACGTTTAACCGCTTTGCATCAAATGCCTTCAGCAAAACAAGGTATTATCATTACCACCATTTCCACACTCATGCATTACTTACCGCCCAATCATTATTTAGACGCGCATAGCTTCATTTTAAAAATAGGTGATACTTTAAATTTAGATACATTTAAAAATCGATTAACCATGGCAGGCTATCATCACACGCATCAAGTACGTGAACATGGTGAATTTGCAATACGTGGATCGATTATCGATCTTTTTCCTATGGGAAGTCGCACTCCTTTTCGCATCGATTTATTCGATAATGAAATCGATTCTATTCGCCTTTTTTCAACGGAGACACAAAAATCAACAGAAAAAGTATCAACTATTCATTTATTACCCGCAAAAGAATTTCCTTTAACAGATCAAGCCATTGAACATTTTCGACAAAGCTGGCGCAACCAATTTGAAGGTGATCCTTTAAAATGTCCGATTTATCGCGACATCAGTGATGGTATCAGTACACCTGGTATTGAATATTATTTATCATTATTTTACGAAAAAACAGCCCACTTTTTTGACTATTTACCTGAGCATACGACCATTGTGACATTAGATCGTGTCATGGATAAAGCAACTGAATTTTGGCAAGATGTTTTAACACGATATGAACAAAATCGTTTTGACACAACAAGGCCTTTAGTTCAACCCTCACAATTTTTAATGTCTGTTTCTGATTTGAAAAAAACACTTTCGATCTACCCGCAAATTGAAATCAATACAAAGCGACATCATCATGTAACGAAATTTGATACAGCGGTTGTTCCTCCCATTGATATCAATCATCAAACGACTCACCCACTCGCTGCATTAGAAAAATTTATCACTTCTTATGATGGACGTATTTTATTTTGTGCTGAAACAATGGGTCGTCGTGAAATTATGTTACAGCTATTTAAAACCATTTCATTTGTGCCAACTTATTTTGAATCGTGGCAAGATTTTCTTAAAAGTGATGTGAAATTTGGTATTGTTGTTGCTGCCATAGAAGAAGGATTTATGTTAACAAAGCCTCAAATCACTTTGTTAACAGAATCACATTTGTATGGCAAACGCGTCATGCAGCGCAGATTACGTAAAAAATCAGTACAAGATCCAGATGCCTTAATACGTAACTTAACGGAATTACAAATTGATGATGCCGTTGTACATATTGATCATGGCATTGGTCGTTATCGAGGATTAGAAACATTAAAAATTGGCGATCAATTGGGCGAATTTTTATGTCTTGAATATCAGGGTCATGATAAATTATACGTTCCCGTTTCTTCGCTCCATTTAATTAGTCGTTATACTGGCACCGATCCCGAACATATTCCCATTAATAAATTAGGTAGTGAACAATGGCAGCGCGCCAAACGTAAAGCATCGGAAAAAATTAAAGATGTTGCTGCTGAATTATTAGATTTATATGCAAAACGCGCGGCTCGTCCTGGTCATGTTTACGAAATCTCAACGGATTATCAAACTTTTGCCGCTGGTTTTCCTTTCGAAGAAACGCCCGATCAATTACAAACCATAGAACAAGTGATGAGTGATATGGCATCCACTAAACCGATGGATAGAGTGGTTTGTGGTGATGTGGGATTTGGAAAAACTGAAATTGCTATTCGTGCTGCTTTTATTGCCGTACAAAATAATAAACAAGTTGCTATTTTAGTTCCTACTACACTACTAGCCCAACAACATCTCGAAAACTTCAAGAATCGATTTGCCAATTGGCCTATTCAAGTTGATGTGCTATCGCGTTTTCGCACATCAAAAGAACAAAATAAAATATTGGAACAATTAAAAGAAGGCAAAATTGATATCATCATTGGTACACATAAATTATTGCAATCTGATATTCAATTTAATCAATTGGGTTTAGTCATTATTGATGAAGAACATCGCTTTGGTGTTAAACAAAAAGAAAAATTAAAAGCATTGCGTTCACTCGTTGATATTTTAACGTTAACGGCAACCCCTATTCCACGTACTTTAAATATGGCGCTTTCTGGTATTCGTGACCTTTCCATTATTGGAACACCACCTGCACGACGTTTATCAGTCAAAACATTTGTTCATGAATATCAAAACAATATCATTCAAGAAGCAATTCAACGTGAAATATTGCGCGGCGGTCAAGTTTATTTTTTACATAATGATATTACGACGATTCATCGTAAAGCAGAAGAACTCATCAAGCTTGCACCGGAAGCACGCATTTCAATTGCGCATGGACAAATGCATGAAAGAGAATTAGAGCGCGTGATGTCTGAATTTTATCATCGTCATTATAATGTCCTTATCTGTTCTACGATTATTGAAAGCGGTATTGATATTCCCACCGCAAATACCATCATTATCAATAGAGCAGACAAATTTGGTTTGGCACAATTACACCAATTACGCGGTCGCGTTGGCAGATCGCATCACCAAGCATACGCTTATTTGCTAACACCACCTGTACAACAAATTTCTCGAGATGCAAAAAAACGTTTAGATGCGATTACTGCTTTAGATCAATTAGGTATTGGTTTTTCACTTGCCACACATGATTTAGAAATCCGAGGGGCTGGTGCATTATTAGGTGAAGAACAAAGTGGTGATATGCAAGAAGTTGGATTTACTTTATATATGGATTTATTATCTCGCGCGGTTGATGCATTGAAAGCAGGCGAAACAATCGATTTTGAAAAATCATTATTACAGCATCATACTGAAATCGATTTACATATTACAGCATTGATTCCTGAAACTTATTTAAATGATGTTCAATTACGATTACAATTTTACAAACGTATCGCCAATACAAAAAATCAGCGTGAATTAGATGAAATACAAATTGAAATGATAGATCGATTTGGATTATTACCTGACCCGTTAAAAAATTTAATTGCCGTCACGGAATTAAAACATCAAGCAGATCGTTTAGGCATCAGCAAAATTGATGCAAATGAGCAAGGCGGCAAGATTGAATTTCATCAAAAACCTAGCATTAAACCAGAAACAATTATTCGATTAATTCAACAACCCAATCAGCAGTATCGTTTAGATGGTCCCGTGCGATTAAGATTCAAACTCCCTACACATCCATTGACGGAGAGAATCCAGTTAGTTGCACATATTATTCAACAAATTAGCGAATAAACATCATGGAAGATATTTTAAATAAAATCACTAAAGAAACCATTGTGATTACGCCGAATCAGCGATTATCTGCCACCCTTCATCGACTATATCAACAACATCAACTTGATCAAGAAATAAAATGTTGGCAAACACCTGATTTCTTGCCCTTTAATGCTTGGCAAGAACGTTTATGGTTAGAGGATGCACTTCCTAATAAAAGGTTATTTCTTTTAAATACCATTCAAGAACAAATGTTATGGGAAAAAGTAATTGGTAAAACTGATGTATTACAATTAACTGAAACAGCATCGACAGCATTGTCCGCATGGAAGTTAATCAAGCAATGGCAAATTGATTTAAATCATCCGAGTTTTTCAGAAACAGAAGACTATCAATTTTTCAAACAATGGATAACATCATTTCAATTATTGTGTGATCAACATCAGTGGATAGATCATGCCTTATTAGTGGATTATTTATCAGATGCCATTATGAATCGAATGATTACGGTACCTAAACATATCTTACTGCTTGGGTTCACTGAATTACCTCCACAATGGCAAACTTTTTTTGAATGCTGCAAACAATCAGGTTCGCAAGTTGAATCTATTCATTTGTTATCTCAACATTTAAATACAGTACGATTATGCTTGGAAGATGCAGAAGATGAAGTCGTTACAATGGCAAGATGGGCGAAAAAAATAATAACGAATCATCCCTCATCAAAAATTGGATGCGTCGTTCCGATGCTTGATAAAAAAAGAGATCGCGTGATGCAATTATTTTCTGACGTGTTCTCTGAACAAACGATGTTTAATGTTTCAGCAGGTAAGCATTTATCGAACTACCCTATTATTCATGCAGCATTAGAAGCATTATCTTTTTATAAAAATACAATACCAGTCAACACATTTCGTTATTTTCTTACTTCACCGTTTATTGGTGATGCTGAAAATGAATATATTAAACGCGCCTCTTATGATCAATTTTTAAGAAAAAAAAATGTATTGCGAGTCGATTTTAATTTATTAAAAAATAGCTTAGAATCGTATTCTCCAAAATTATCAAAAAGAATTTTTGACTTTAAAAAATTTTTTACAGATAACAATCAAACACGAAGTTACTACGAATGGGCGGAAATATTTAATAATTTACTAACGCTATTAGGCTGGCCTGGTGAGCGAAGTTTAAATAGCGAAGAATATCAAATTGTTCAAGCATGGCTGCATTTGTTAACACAATTACAATCATTGGATCAAATCAGCGGAACTGTGCCCTATCATCAAGCGCTTCGTCATTTAATTACCATGGCAAATAAAAATATTTTTCAAGCACAAACACCTGAAGCACCTATTCAAGTTTTGGGAACATTGGAGGCAGCCGGTTTGCCATTTGATTATTTATGGGTAAGCGGATTAGATCATTTATCTTGGCCGCCACCATCTCATCCCAATCCTTTTATTCCAAAATCCTTACAGCGGCAATTTAATATGCCGCATGCAACAGCTGAACGAGAATTAATTTATTGTGAAAATTTAATTGAACAATATAAACAATCTGCTTCGCATGTCATATTTAGCCATGCGGCTAAACAAGATGATTTAATTTTACAAGTCAGTACATTAATTGAATCTATTTCTGAAATACAGATAACAGACTTAGCGCTTCCGATTTATCAAACCTCTCATGAGTCGAGTTATTTATCGCAACAAAAAGAATTTTTATTAGATGAACTTGCACCACCAATAGTGCTTCATGATGAAACAATCAAAGGTGGTGTTAACGTTATTAAACAACAAGCCTTATGTCCATTTAAAGCTTTTTCAGAATGGCGTTTACATGCACATGCCATGGATGAAGAATTACCAGGATTGCGCGCAAAAGATCGTGGTATTTTGATTCATAAAGCACTAGAACTTATTTGGAATACTTTGCAGGATCAAGCAAGCTTACTTCGATTATCACAAAATGAATTAGATGATTTGATTCGCGATTGTATTCAACAAGCGTTTCTTCCTTTTCAGTCGGATTATGCACATCGTCCTGTTTATTTGCAGCTTGAGCAAACACGATTACAACTATTAATAAATCAATGGCTCAATATTGAAAAAAACCGCCCGCCATTTAAAGTAATTAAACATGAAAATAAAATAAAATTAAAACTTAATCAATTTCAATTTGATGTCAGAATTGACAGAATTGATGAGTTATCTAGCCAAAATCAACTCATTATTGATTACAAAACAAGTCGATATCATCACATTAATCAATGGATGGATGATCGTCCCGAAGAACCGCAATTGCCTTTATATGCGTTGCATTATCCAAATAATACAATTGGTATTGCATTTGCACACGTGACAAAAGGGGAATGTCGTTTTAATGGGATTAGTCATGACATCGTAGAAATAAATGGAATTAAAGTAATAGATGAAGTAAGAAATTTGTCCTCAACAACATGGACACAGCAATTAAACGCATGGAAAAATATTTTCATTCAATTATGTGAAGATTTCACTCAAGGTGTAGCTAAAGTAAATCCTAAAGATACTGTACAAACCTGCGGACAATGTTCTCTTCATTCATTGTGTCGTATCCGTGAGGAATTTGATGTTAAATCACACTGAAGATCAATTAAGCCGACAATTAGCATTGGATCCTGCACAATCCTTTATTGTGCAAGCACCGGCCGGCTCAGGTAAAACGGAATTATTAATCCAACGATTTTTAACTTTGCTTGCAACTGTCAATTCGCCTGAAGAAATCTTAGCTATCACTTTTACCAAAAAAGCAGCGGGTGAAATGAAAGAAAGAATTATTCAAGCATTACACGCTTCGTTAAATTCAGAACAACCTTCATCATTGCACCATAAACAAACTTGGCTGCTTGGAAAAAAAGTTTTACAGCAAGACAAAAAATTAAATTGGAAATTACTTAAAAATCCTAACCAATTACGAATACAAACGATTGATTCTTTCTGTGCCTATCTAACGAAACAACTACCTTTGCGCTCTCATATTGGATCGCAAGCCGATATTGCTGACCATCCGGATTTTCTTTATCGTGAGGCAGTTGATGAAGTATTACATCATCTAGAAGAAAATGTTCCATGGTCGAATGCGATTTCGCAATTATTACTTCATTTGGATAATGACTTAAATAAATTATATTATTTGTTAATTCATTTATTAAAAAAACGTGATCAATGGATGAGTTATATTCAATTTCATACTGATGATATCACCATTAAATTAGCATTAGAAAAACAATTAGCGGCTGTTATCAGCGATCATTTAACTCAATTGAAGCATCTTATTTCAAAAGAAGAATTAACTGAGGTTGTTTCTATTTTAGAATTTACATTATCTCAACTACCCACTGCATCGATATCATATGATATAAAATCACTGCCCGGTATTAAATCAACAGATTTAGCTTATTGGCTCGCTATCGCTAATTTATTGATAACTAAAAGTAATACATGGAAAATACGTTTTGATTCTCGTATGGGATTTCCTGCTTTAAACGATTTAACAAAAGCCGATAAACCCATTCATATTGACTACAGAAAAAGGTTATCTGCTTTAATTAATTCGTTTAACGAAAGAGACGAATTACGTTTAGCATTAGTTGAACTTTCATTTTTACCTGCTGATCAATACGACGAGCAACAATGGAGTATGCTCCAATGTTTATTACATGTATTAAAGATTGCTGCGGCACAATTACGCGTCGCATTTCAACAACATGGTTATATCGATTACATTGAAAATACACAGGCAGCATTAACAGCATTAGGTCAACAAGAAAATCCATCTGACTTGGCATTATCATTGGATTATCAAATCAAACATATTCTTGTCGATGAATTTCAGGATACATCATATACACAATATCAATTATTAGAAAAATTAATTGCTGGTTGGGAATCGGGTGATGGTCGTACTTTGTTTGTTGTTGGCGATCCCATGCAATCCATTTATCGATTTCGTGAAGCTGAAGTGGGTTTATTTATTCGTATGTTTAAAAATGGAATCGGACAATTCAAATTAACGCCACTTAAATTGTCTGTTAATTTTCGTTCTCATCCTGAAATTGTTGCATGGAATAACCACCATTATAAAAATATTTTTCCTTCTACGAATGACATTGCAACAGGCGCCGTGAGCTATACATCCAGTTTTTCTCCTTCGACTAAACAAAATCACGATGCCGATATTTCAATACATGGATTGATTGACGATAACGAATCAACACAAGCTAATCATATTGTAAATTTAATTTGCGAAATAAAGGAAAAATATCCGAATGAAAAAATTGCAATTTTAGTTCGTACTCGCACACATCTAAAGCAAATTATTCTTGCGCTTAAAAAAGCTGATATTTATTATCGTGCTGTTGATATTGATCCACTTGTCTCACAACAACATGTTCAGGATCTTTTATCATTAACTCGCGCTTTATTAAATCCTGCAGATCGTATTGCATGGTTATCTATTTTGCGAGCACCATGGTGTGGATTAACTTTATCTGATTTACTTATTATAACTGACAATAATCCACATACAGCTATTCTCACAAAATTAAATCAATCCGATATCTTTAAACAATTAAGTGATAATGGACAAGTCAGAATAAATCGTATTCTACCTATTTTAAAATCTGCGCTTGCTGAACGTGAAAGAAAAGATTTACGTAACTGGCTTGAAAATACGTGGATTTTATTAGGCGGCCCCGCTTGCCTTCAAAATAAATCTGACCTCGAAGACGTTAATGTTTTTTTCAATTTATTATCGCAGATATATCAACAATCACTCACCGTTGACATGCAACAATTAAAAGAAAAAATGGATTCATTATATGCCACACCACATCATGATGATTCATTACAAATCATGACCATTCATTCAGCAAAAGGATTAGAGTTTGATACTGTTATTCTGCCGCATCTTGAACGAAGAAATGCAACGGATGATAGATCATTATTATTATGGATGGAACAAACACTCAATAATAATATTTCCTCGTTGTTGCTCGCACCTTTAAATGCAACAGGCAATGATAAAGATTCAATTTACGAATATATTTTTCGACAACAAAAATTAAAAGCTGAATACGAAACTGATCGATTATTATATGTTGCAACAACCAGAGCAATTAAACGATTACATTTATTTTATCAGTTGAATCCATCTGACAATGGTCAATCTCGTATTGCTCATGGAAGTTTCTTAGAAAAATTATGGCCGCTCATTAAAAATGATCATCAACAGCACCACTACAATGAAAAAGAATTAAATGAGAATAATGCCGCAATCCCATCTCGCTATTTAATGAGACTCTCATCTGAATGGGTTCAACCAATTCATCCAACCTTAGAATCAACTTCAGCGCATCAGCAACAACAAGGATTTCAATTTCAACAATCACAATCCAAAATAATTGGCATTGTCACGCACCATATTTTACAAAATTTAACGGTGCTAGGATTAAATTGGTGGTCAAATAAAAACGAAAATGAAAAATTATCATACATCCGCTTTCATTTTCAGCAACAAGGTATATCTAATAATACAATTTCTCTTTCGACTAAAATTATTTTACAAATGATAGATAACATGCTGCAAGATACACGCGGCCAGTGGATCTTAAAAAATCATCAGCTGGCACAATCTGAATTCGCATTAAGTGCTTCTCTTAATCAAATCGTTCATCAAGTTGTGATTGATAGGACATTTGTTGTTGAGGGCATACGATGGATCATTGATTATAAAACAACAATGACGACACAGGATGAAGTTAATTATTTTTTAGAAAAAGAAAAAAAGAAGTATAAAGAGAAAATGCAATTGTATGCGGACATCATGAAACAGTGTGATCACTACCCTATTCGATTAGGATTATATTTTCCTGCCTTACCATCATGGATTGAGTGGGAGTCGTCTTAATAATTAGAAATTGGACTAGCGTTATAATATGCCTTGTAGCATTGAATTTCTTCTTATTTATTAAAGGAGTAACTCAAAATGGCAAAAACAAAATTAACGTTAAAACAAAAAAGGGCTTTACTTTCAAAGGGAAGAAAGAATCTTGCCATGAGCAGAGTAGGAAAGGGCTCAACTATTATTTTACATAGACGTACTACTCGTAGTACCGCAATGGCAAGAACCAAAGGACGCCGAAGATAATAGACAGTAAATAATAAGGCGACCACAGGAGGAGTTCCTGCGAAAAATGCGGGAAAATCCCCTGTAAAACGACGGTCCTGTTACTGGGTATTTATATGTAACGGTTCACGCTGTTGTCATCCTGAGCGTAGCGAAGGATCACTCAGGAGTTGTTATGACGTATTTTAATGATCCTTCGCTACGCTCAGGATGACAATCCTGCCTAGGGGGTAAGCTCTACCCCCAAAATCCATGGCGGTAAATCTCCAAGCACTTGATCTGGATTGCGCTTGAGATCAAGCTGTCTTTCTCTTTCTCTGATCATGTAATGTTCCTGGTCCCAACCAGAGAGGTTTTCATGTTGGTAAGTATTCTCACAAGGAACTTCCGGTATAGAACCATATCCATTACAAATGTTAATTTTTTCGACACCACTTTTTGATGATGCACAAGGGCCATCAATAGCGGTGATAGTTGTTACCCAAGTTTCAAGAGGAAGTGGAATATAAGGATTAACTGAAGGATCAAGCACATAGGTTTGATTGGTTTCTGCATCTTTTACAATAGGCGCCGTATGATACCACCATGAGACTTCTCCATCAGGAGAATTATTTGTTTTAGCACATAAATTTCCAAAAACAAATACTTTAGAAGGCCTATCGAACTGATTGATTATATTATGAAATGGACCAAATAAATCTTTAATCACAGCAACAGCACGAGACCAACAACCATTGTCTGGATAAAGCCAGGTGATACGACGAGGAAAATGTGTTACCTCTGGATCACTAAAATAACGTAAATCCCGTAATTTATAAAAATTATCTAATATTATCTTATAATTACTCCATTTTCTTACAGTACTTAATAAACTTGTTCTTTTAGGTATATCATTCCATTGGATGCTTTCACTATAGATAGTATTATTCGCTTGATGAGTAGGCACTCTAGTCCTCCAATCCTCCCCACGCTTTCTTTTAGCTGAACTAGCTTGCCAAGGCGCCGGTCTTTTTTGGCTAAAAAACCCAATATTTTCATATTGATACCCTCTTCCCTCACAAGTGTCTGTAGGATTATCGCCATACCCTCGGCAAATATTAAATCTAATAGTTTGAGACTGATCTTTACTCATTTTATTAGCCCATTGTTCAAGCAAGATAGGTTTTATTTCTTTATTATCAAAGACATAATAATTACCATCGCTCTCATCTCGAATGATAGGTGCCACGTAGAACATCGTCTCAAAAGTCTCAACTTTTTTAATGGGGCCCCGTCGCTTCGGGTATCCCACCGTGCTCGCAAGCTGCGCGCGGTGGGAGCCCTCCCCCAGCTTAAAACGTGCTGGGGCATGCCTTTCGTCGCTCCGCCCCATTAAAAAATTTGAGGCCTTTTTCTTATCAGGAAATAAAAGGAAAGCTCTAGCAGGCCTAAGAAATCGAACAAAAGGATTCTCTTTTGGCCCCCAAAAAGCGTGAATAAATAAAATATTATATTGATTAATATCAACAGGATACGGCAACCCCGCTTTTTCTGGGTGAAGATAAACATCAAACAACTCTGAAATAACACCGTGTGACCAAATAGGAACTTTTTTAAGTAATTTTTCTTTATTAACAACATCTTGCCAATTAATGCTGCTATCCAAGATAGAGGGCTGACTTTTCGCCCATGCTATCCCAAATCCAAAGAAAAATAGAGCGAGGATTAAAGCTATTTTTTTCAATAAATGAAGGTGTTCCATAATAAATCTCCTTTTAAATAAGAACTTAGTAAAAAATTAACCAACGAAGTGAGCGGATGTAAAACAGATGGGAAGGAAATGTTTTTTTTAATTCATGAATAAAATGAAGGGAGAATCTCATTTCACTTTAATTAATCCTCATATCTCTGTCAATAGACTAAAAAAAATTAATTTCAAAAAAAGCTTACCAAAAGATGAAATCCCTAAAATGTCAACTATATTTAAATCAGACATGCACAAAAAATAGACTTTAACAATGGATAAGAAACAGCATGGTACAACATACGCGTTCGGACATATTAACGGACAATAGAAACGCTAAAACGGGTTTTATTTGGCGAATGCGGGGTTCTATTGTTAATAAATTAAGACATTTTTTTGCCAAAGCAGCTGCCGCACAAGGGATTGTCCTATTAAGTACTGCCCTCATCGTCCAAGGTGTTTACGCAAATCCCGTATTAGATAATGTCGCAGCGGGTAATGTCTCTGTTCAACAAACAGCAACTACAACAACCGTTAATCAAGCCAGTCAACAAGCCATTCTCAATTGGAGAAGTTTCAACATTGGCGCACAAGAAGCCACGCATTTTGCTCAACCAACCGGTGGCATCGCACTTAACAGAATCAATCCTACACAAGGCGCTTCACAAATTTACGGGATGCTAACCGCAACGGGTCGAATTATTTTAGTCAATCCGGCGGGCATTTATTTTGGCCCGGGGTCTTACGTCAATGTGGGTGGAATGATTGCAACAACTTCGAATATTTCAGATCAAAATTTCTTGAAAGGTAATTTATTGTTTGATCAAGCTTCTCCTTATGCAGGTGCTTCTATTATTAATGCAGGCACTATTATTGCAGCACAACATGGCTTGATTGCTTTAGTTGGTCAGAATGTATCGAATAGCGGCACGATACAAGCGAATCTTGGGCGCGTCACACTTGCAACAGGTGATGTTTATACTGTCGATTTAAGCGGCAATCAATTAATTAATTTTGCAGTTGGACATACAACATCTCGCTCAGGCAGCGTGACAAACACGGGTAAATTAATTGCAAATGGTGGAACCATTGCCGTTTCAGCAGAACAATCTTCTGGTGTATTAGACAATGTGATCAATATGGGCGGTGAAGCCATCGCGCATTCTGTCCATCAACATAATGGCGAAATAATTCTTTCTGGTGATCAAAATGGTGGCGTTGTTCACGTCACAGGAAAATTAATTGCATCAGGTAAACATAAACATCAAACCGGCGGCACAGTTGATGTCACTGGCTACGATATTTTATTGGATTCAAATTCTTTAATTGATGTGAGCGGTGATGCTGGCGGCGGTAATGTAAATGTCGGCGGTAATATGCATGGCGCAGGTCCTTTGCCTAATGCGAATGCCCTGATCATGGAACCTGGCGCAACCATCAATGCGAATGCTATAACAAATGGCAATGGCGGTCAGGTCGTGTTGTGGTCTAACAATTATACGAATACCACGGGAAATATTTCAGCCATGGGTGGCAGTCAAAGCGGTAATGGTGGTTTCATTGAAACATCCAGTAAAAATTATCTAGATGTGAATGGCATCTCTGTTAATACCAGTGCTGTTGCAGGTGATACGGGTACGTGGTTATTAGATCCTACAAATATTTATATTGCCACTAATCAAGCCAGTGCAACCGCTGGCAATGCAGGTGCAGGTATTCCAGGCATGACTGGCACGGATACCAGTATTAATACCAGTACCCCTCCTAATTTCCTTGCATCAGGCGCTGTTCAGGATTCGCTTTTATTAATTAGTACCTTAACATCAGGAACAGGTTTGGGCGGCGCTAGCAATGTCAGCATCAGCACAACTAATGGAAGTGGAACAGGTGCGGGTAATATTTATTTATTGAATACACTGACATGGGCAACGGCAAGAACCCTGACTTTGACAGCAGCTAATAATATTGTGCTGGGGGCAGCCGTTACGACAGGTGCAGCTGGATCAGCTTTAATACTTAATGCAGTTGGCAGCGTTACTCAAACAGCTGGCATTAATGGAAGTGGTAGTGTCACCAAACAAGGTGCGGGTACTTTTACTGCTTCTCAGACAAATGGTTACACGGGTGGCACAACCATTAGCGCTGGCATTTTTGATGCGCAAAACTCAAGTGCAATTGGTACCGGCAGCATTTCTGTAACCAGCGGCGCTGCCTTACAACTTGATGGCAGTGGTATCAGTATTAATATTCCTATCACGCTCAATGGCACAGGCGTCGCTTCGGGCGGTGCCTTAGTCAATCTGGCAAACAGTAATACCTGGGCGGGTCAGATTGTTTTAGGCAGTGCGACGACCATCGCTTCTAATGGCGGCACCTTAACGCTAAATAATGCTACCGGTATCACAGGAACAGGATTGGCTTTAACCATCACTGGCGCGGGTAATACCACTATTAGCGGCAACGGTATTCAAACTGGTGCCGCCGGCACCTTGATCAAAAATGGTAATGGTACGCTGAATATTAGCTCACCAGGAAATTATACGGGTGCAACCTCACTCAATGTCGGCATTATCAACATACCAAATAGTAGCACTGGTTTTGGTTCAACATCGGGTATTGCCGTTACGAGTGGCGCAGAAATCACGCTTAATGGTGGCACTACCATTACGACACCCATCACTTCTCTGATTGGTACGGGCGTCAGCTCAGCCGGTGCACTGGTCAACTTGGGAGGCAACAATATCTGGAATGGCGCCATCACTTTAGGAGCTGGCGGTGCGACCATAAATTCCAACAGTGGTCAACTTACTCTAGGCGGCGGCATTACAGGAACCGGCCTTGCGCTGACCATAGGTGGGGCAAGCGATACTGTCATTAGCACCACCGGCATCAACACCGCAGCAGCAGGCACAC
>Ga0207140_1059_pt1 | contig 18613 bp, 25 predicted proteins | sample Alteio_BWMinHeat_4_FD_153528 | JGI IMG/M metagenome (GOLD analysis project Ga0207140, IMG submission 153528) | Enriched cells from forest soil in Barre Woods Harvard Forest LTER site, Petersham, Massachusetts, United States -... | ecosystem: Environmental > Terrestrial > Soil > Temperate forest >... | reverse complement strand
TCCTCATAATATCAGGAAGCATGGAATTTTTTCTCTCTTTCATCTTGGTAGTAAATTAAAACTTAAAAAAGCAGGAAACCCTTCACCACTACATCAATTCATCCATATTGCGACAGACAAAGAATATAAAGAAATAGAAAAATATTTTGCTCAATACGACAAAAAAGAATTTGAATTAAACACCGCAAACAATCTTGTATTCAGCTTCATATACAACTACAAAATGCCAATACAAATTAAATCATAAAAATTTTTACCCTAGACAAGCATCAAACAAACACACCATCTAGGGTTATCGAATTTATTTAAAGCCCATAAGATTACATGAGATTTAATTACATATAGGGCTTAACTAATGACGAGAATATTGCGACTTCCTGCTGTTATTGAACGAACAGGCAAACCACGTCCATCAATTTATCGCATGATAAAAGAAGGCATATTTCCAAAACAAATTAAACTTGGCGAAAGGTCAGTTGGATGGCTTGAATCCGAAGTGGATGAATGGATTAAACAGTGCATAGAAAAAAGCCAAGGATGATTATTCATGAGCAGGAAGCGCATTAAGGGAAACGGAAAGCATTCAAAAGAACCTTTTCTCATGCTCCCGCGCCACGTGACGAACCATCCAGACTTCATATCATTAAGTCCACGCGCTATAAAACTATTGATTGATATAGGGGTTCAATATAATGGCCATAATAATGGAGATTTATGCGCAGCAATGACTTTAATGAAAAAAAGAGGATGGAAGTCAAATGACCAGCGCACTAAAGCGTTAAAAGAACTTCAAGACAAAGGATTAATTATCCTAAGCAGACAAGGTGGAAGGAAACTTGCATCTCTTTACGCCTTAACATGGCGACCAATAGACGATTGCAAAAGAAAAATTGATATAAGCCCACGTGAAAAACCATGGAGAAATTTCAATGAAAAATAATTTCTTTAAACCGTACTACGGTTCAATAAGTAAAAATATAAACTGCATACGGTCTAATACACACTTTAATTTTAAATATTTGAACCGCCACACGGTTCATATCGGTACTTAAAATTAAAATCTTTAGACCGCCACACGGCCACCTTTAAGATATTTACCATATGTATTTACAATATTAAGAACAGAGACAAGGACACCTATGATGAGAAATAACATTGACAACCAAACTCTTGAAATAAATCAATCTCATGATTCTCTAGAAAGTAAAAACAAAAACAATCATGAAAAAAATTATCAGAGAGAGAAATTTAAAAATAAAATACTTAGTCACAATGCATTAGCTTGCAGCGATAAAGATGACTTAGTTAATGCTTTGGCAGAGAGTGAAAATGATATGAAAGTACTAAATGCACAAAACTCATTACAAGAAATGCTAATTGCGCAGATGACATCAATTCATTTACTACAACAAAAAACCATTACGTTAGCGAATCGAACTGGAATATTTGATACTAACCAATATCTTGTTAACTCATCAATTAAACTAGCTAATTGTTTTACTCAACAAGCTGCTCTGCTAGCAAGATTGCAAGGCATTAGCGGCCAGAAAATAGTTGTTGAATATGTGGAAGTACACAATGGTGGCCAAGCTATCGTAGGAAATATTCAAGGGGCTACCCCATTAGGAGATAAAACTTGAAAACGAGCCCATGCAACGCATACTCATTCAATAAGGCACCTAGATGCCAGGCAAAGACCAGACGCAACAATGGCAAGCCTTGTCTCGCCCCTGCTGTCCGTAACAAGCGCCGATGCCGTATGCATGGCGGCGCTAAAGGAAGCGGCGCACAACACGGTAACCAAAACGCTTTTAAGCATGGCTTTAGCACAGCGAAGGCTCAGCTCTTACGCAAAGAAATTAATTCAACACTAAGTGAAGCGTTAGAATTTCTGGAATTTTTTTAAAACAGCTTCTCACTTGAAGGGGGTATAAACCGGAGGCGGGGGGTCTTTTTTTAACTCCGGTGGTAGATAACTCTCCCAATTATCCTGCCAGTCATCCCTATAGAGAAACTTGCTTCAAAATCTAAATGCTAAAGGTTAATAATTGGGTAACACAGATTCGATACATTAATATTTACAACTTACATCATGTCTCCATTGTGTTTCATCCGTTATCGCATTCATAGATACTATAGAATATTTACCAGAGGCTTTATCAAAAGTAAAAATTATAAGACTAGGAATACCCTCTTGATTGACATAACCTTTAGTCAACAGAGCACTGACATCACCAACGACCGTGTAGAGCATGTTAGTTTTTGGATTAACTGCTATACTATGATAGCGACCATATGCCATGATTGTCCGGTCATCAAAGTCGACCACAACCTTGATTATGGCTAAGGACTCAAATTTTTCTTCACAATAAAGCATATGCGTTTCTGATGATAAAACACCCATTGCTCTCATTAATGTATTTGTTTCTTTTAAACGATAAACTGAAATTACATATAATATTAAAATAGAAAAAATCATTAGCAATAATACGGATAAAATAATTTTTTTTATTTTTGAAAAAGCTGCTAATTTACTTAAATATTTTTTCATGTTGGCAATACTTCAAAATTTTTCTAAATGGTAAGAAACACAAATTAATCTGGTGCCTCTCAATGTTTCACCTTTATTATTTTTTATAAATAGGAAGCTATTATTCTTTTTTCCATCATAAAAATAGAAATAATACTTATCCTGGCCACCTATTTTCTGACTTCTTATCATCATATAGTCATCATGTTCCTTATGCTCAGCGAATTCGTATATTTGCCCATTAATAACAAAACGAGCACCGATTAGTATTTTTTCAATTTTGTTATCAACATCATTAATCCCGACACAAGCAACCGGGTGATTGTCATTTGTTTCTGTCAGAGATTTCGCATAACTGTTTATGGAAACCAAACAAAGAAATAGTATTAATAACCTCACCTTTCACCTCATTTAAATTTATGATTCACCTCCATATTTGATACCTATAGTCCGTGGTTTTATAAGTATAGGGCGCATATTCTACATTTATGCGCAAAAAACATCCAGCATTAATTAAAGTAGGCAAAAAGATTAGGGAACTCCGAAAGGAAAAAGGATTCTCTCAGGAAGATTTTGCGTACGAAGTGGGCTTGGATAGAACCTATATGGGAAGCGTGGAAAGAGGCGAACGCAATATTGCTGCTATTAATTTAATCAGAATCGCAAAAACATTAAAAATCGAGGTTGGTGCACTTTTTCCCGCAACTAAGTTACTGAATGTCGATTAAAAATACCATTCCGAATTGTTTTTATAATCCATGATTTCAAAATACACAATAATTCAATAAGTTAAGTAAAGTATTCCAAATTTTCTAAATGATAAAATCATTTTACGCTACATTTCTACGTGTTTTGTGCTATGATACATAACATAAGGTATTATTTTAGGTTGGATTAAGGACGTAATGTGGACCCTGCGTACAAGCTTGAGGATTTTATAACCGATTGCGCGAAAGGCACCGTAAAAGCCTTCGTGACAAGTGGCGCCCTCCTCACCGCAGGTACAGACTTTAATCTGCCAACCCAAGAACAGGTTTTGAATTTTATTGGTAATAATGGGCTTGAGAAACCACAGTTTATTAATAGCGAGGTTTGGGATAAAAATCCTGACCCAAAAAATGCAATTATGATTGATGCTTATTCTTTTTATTCTGGCCTTTTATATGGCTATATTGCTTTTAGATTTCAACCCAAGACAGGAAAATGGGCAGTTAAATCATTTAAGAAGAATCGCGAACCTGACACAAGAAATCTTGCTTTCTTGGGGCCATTAACGAAATTACTAACATAAGCACTCGGAGGCTATATGAGTAAAAAATCAGCTACTTGTCCGTCATGTGGGTCTAACGACGTGCTACGCAATGAAAAAGAAAGCCGCGGGCGCTTAACATTAGGCCAAGAATTTTTTTATAAAGAAATTTTATATAAGTGCAATTCTTGTGAAGAAGAAGGTGATTTTAATGCCGAGAATGATGAAAGCTTTTTAAATGCACAGAAAGATGCGCAAGCAATCTTTGCTAAAAATATTCTTGAAAACATGAGTAACGTTGGAATTACGATGGCAATGTTTGAACGTGTATTTGAATTACCTGCCAGAACTTTGACTAGATGGAAAAATGGCGATTTTTCAGCTAGCGCACTTGCATTATTGCGTATTGTTGCGACATATCCATGGATTATAGAAGTTGCTGAGCATAAATTTGAAAAAAATTATGCAAGTTTTGTTGTAATTAAGATTGCAGCTAACGAGTTACTTGAACAAAGAAGCAATCCAACACTTCATTATAATGACGATGAGAAAACTTCCTACGAAAAATCCGTCTCCATTTTTTCAAATACAAACGTACTTATAGGAGCATAAATGAAACTCATTGACACGCTTTTTTGTGACGATATCAGACACGAAGCAAGCAATAAGCTTTCTTTAATGGGGCTATATAATGACCGCATATTTTTACGAGTAGACAATTCAGCAGAAATTAAATGGCCATTACCTATCAACTTAGCTACTCTCCTTCGTTTTAGCCTAGAAGATACCGAACAAAATTCCGCTCAATTTGAATTCGAATATCTCTTAAATACGAAGCCAACCGTTAAAATAAATGGCAACGTAAATCTTGATAATGCAAAAAAAATTTTTAGTATAGCCATAACAGGTAATGGCATCCCCATAGAGCCTGGTGATTTGGGATTTTCAATTAAAATTTATGATGATAAAAAAGTTTATTTATCAGAAATTAACAACTCGGCATTAAAAGTGATTCAAGGAACAATTGAACAGCTATGAAAGACAATTTTCTCAACAAACTAATAGAGCTAGCTAAAAAACCATTACCTACTTGGACATTTGCTTTATTTCTCATTCTCTTACTTATTGATGAACAATTAAAGCATCACTTATCTGAAACCATATATGATTTTACCATCAAAATTATTATGTTGATAATCGGCGCAATCATTACAGTTACTTATCTATCTTTTGTTGAAAACCGTAAAAACAAAAATAGCTTTCTAGTAAATTCTTATCAAATCATACAGAAACTGGGTCAACAGTATTTGCAATTAACTAATTTAAAAAAAGAAATAGAAAATAGAGTTTCTCTAATTAATAAACATGTATCAAAAGGACAAACAATTCCTCGTGAGGAAATGCTTTTAATGGCACAAGATTTCAAAGAAGATTATTATCGAATTGAATCAGAAAAACTAACCCCTTTAATTATTTTACCTGCTAATATTTTAAAAAGTTTCTTAGAAAAATCTCTACTGGTACTTTCAGCAGACAAGTCATATTTTAAAAGCATATATACTATTTTAAAAACAAATGAAGCGAAATTAAACATTTATAAAGAGGACAATGGATTATCAAGTCTTTTAGATTTCTATCAACGACATATGCCATCATTGCTTGAACAAATAGAATATTCATTAAAAATAAACACCGATACTAACAAACGTTTTCAACACGATTTAAAAATTATTTTTGGAAAAAAATTCAATGAAATCCATTATGGGGAGGTTTATGCTTTATAAATCGGATTTCCAATCTATGTCACCTTACTATTAGTACCGCTGTTGATAACACTTGACCTCAGACTTTCCATGGAGACAAACATTAAAATGAACATTGAAGAGATACGTAAACGAATCAGTGAAATGGGTGTTCAGCTGGCGGTGGTCTACAAGAAAACTCAAAATTGCTGTATTCACTATTAATCACCCTAAATGGCAGCGGTCTAGTTGCATCCTTAGCATTTATTGGCACAATTTTAAGCTCAAAACTTCAATTGGGATATGTGCCATTTTATTGGTGTGTGATTTGCTTTGGTACTGGCCTAACGGCAGGTTTTGTCAGTCTTCTTTTTAATTACTTGTACTTCAGAATGGCCGTATCAAGATATGAGAAAGAATATTTATCTAAGGATTTATCCAACGTTTCAACCGCTGCAGACTATATACCCATATTACGCGCACTTTCTACACCGAGCCGTGGAATGCAAATTACATCATGGCTTAATAGGCATCTTCCCGTACTAACTGCTATAGCATTTGCAGTCGGGTTATCTTTTGGCGTATGTTACATAAACATTCTAGGGAAACATTTCTAGTGAAAAACCATTGGAACCACGGTTCAATTCCCCCGTCAGTACGGAGATTTTGGGGGCTTAATTGGGGGCTTTCCAGAAAATCCACATTCACTTAATTATTTATTATCAATCAGTTACTTAACCAATGTGAATGACGCCGCCCACCAGATTAATAAAAGGCCACTTTTGAGTGGCCTTTTTATTTGGTTGGTAAACTGAGCGCCGAGTAATGCCTCTATATTGGCACAATAATATTTGTTATTATCCTAAAAATAATTTCATGCAGCCCTAGAATATTTATTACTCAAGCAATTTTTACAAAGTAATTAAAATAGTGAACCGTTAGTTTTGCAATTAATAAAAGGTATTTATATGGATGCTATTTCTTTGTTTGAACAACTGGCAAATATTACTCATCATCAAGTTAGCGATGAACTAATCGATAAGTTACCGATAGAATTAAAACATGCTTTTATTACTAGTAATTCTCAACTTATCAGAGAAAAAATAGCTGGCCAACATATCTTTCCTGACTCAAGAGCTGTTATTCAAGGTTAAGCTATGAATTCGTCCAACGGGTCTCTTACTGTTGTGGGATCCGGCATTAAATTCTTGTCACATTTATCAACCGAAACGGAAGCTTATATTAAGCAATCTGATAAAGTTGTTTATTCTCTAAATGAACCCGCAATGGAAGCATGGATAAGAAAAAATAATAAAAATAGCGAATCACTAAACTTTCTTGAGAACCAACATAATTTCCGTATTGACACTTACAAAGCTATAACAAACTACATTGTAAATGAAGTAAAAAAATCTCAGCATGTTTGCGCCGTGTTTTACGGACATCCTACTGTATTTGCAAAATCAGCACTAGATGCCGCGCTTACATTAGATGAAGAAGGTTACTCAACTAAAATATTGCCTGGTATTTCCTCCGAAGATTGCTTATTTGCCGATTTAAAAATTGATCCGGGTTCGCATGGTTGCCAATCATATGAAGCAACGGATTTATTAATTCGCCGTAAAAAGATTGATCCGAGTAGTCATGCCATCTTATGGCAAATAGGCATCATTGGCGCAGTTCAAGGACTAGAAGAACACAATAATAAAATCGGACTTGAACTATTATCTAATTATTTAGCAAAATTTTATGATAACAACCACCCTATCATTATTTATGAAGCAGCTCTTTATCCACATCTACAACCCGTCATAATTCGGTGTCATTTAAGCGAGCTTAAAACGGCTAAACTATCTTCTCTCTCTACACTTTATATTACTCCAGCTTTTCAAGCTCCCATTTCAGCTGCGATATTAAAAAAACTTGGCATTACAAAACTAAAATAATAATGAGTAAAAAATGATATCTAATCATTCTCGATCAGCCATATTAAAAAAATATTATTCAAGTTATACCGGTTTATCCGCTTCTGCTTGGCAAGGTATTTTCATTAGTTTTATTGAAGCAACCTTGATGGGTGTATGCTATTTTTTAGCAATTTATTTTGTAACAGAGTTACATTTATCGATTGCAGATGCTGGCATGATTATGGCTTTTTATGGTGTTGGAACAATATTTGGCGGAATGTTGGGTGGAAAATTATCTGATTTAATACCGCCCAGAATTGTATCTATTGGCAGCTTGGTATTACAAGCAGTCGCTTATTTTTTATTAATAAAATTAAAATCCACTCCCTTGTTAATGCTAAATTTATTCATTATCGGCATTGGATCTTATGGTTTCATTACATCAAATCATGTATGGACATTAAGCCGCTGCAAACAAGAAGAACGCTTAAAAGCTATTAATATATTAGATGTTGTTTCCAATCTTGGCCTTGCCTTATCTGGCTTGATAATTAGTCTTATATCAACTAAAAATTTTAATTCTCTGTTTTTTATGGCTGGTTGCTTAATATCTTTAACTGCTGTTTCATTATTAATAAGCAACAAAAATCAATTTACTAACACCATAAGACAAGACGATAAAACCATTTCATCTAAACCATCTGATCACAAAATTATTTATTTTGTTTTAGTTTGTTTATTCCTAGTTGGTTTTATCATTTCTCAAACCAACTCCACTTATCCTATTTATCTTCAATCTATTTTTCCTGCGATGGGAACACGAAGCTTTGGCATTTTATTCACATTAAATGCCATCTTAGTTGTCGTGTTCCAAGGACCTTTTGTTAATCAACTCGGTAAATTTAATAAAATCTTATTAATAGGATCGGGCGCTTTTTTTATTGGGTTTTGGAATGTTTCTCTTAAATGTCGCCCACGCATTTTGGATTGCTATTCTTTCCTGCTTTACAACAACTGCTGGAGAAATATTATTTTTTTCTATTGCGCAATTAATTTGTTATGAAAAAGGTGCGGAAAACAAAAAAGGTCACAGCTTAGGAGCATATCGAACGGTTTACGCAACAAGCAGGGTTGCCGGCCCAGCATTAGGAAGTTTTATTTATCAACGCTTCAATGGCCAAAGTTTATGGGCATTTTGTTTGCTGTTAGGATTATTCTGCTTGGCTTGTTCATATGTATTACGCAGACATAATTAATTAATTTTACTTATGCTAACACAGCCTCTTACAAATCTTGCGTCTGCAGAAAAAGTAGATTCGTTTGTAGAATATCCAGAAGGAACATAATTAAACCGATCATCTAATTTTACTATTTCACAAGATGGTTTAATAACATTAAGTCGGTCTTTTTCATTATGAAAATAATTAAATTTTATTGCCTTTGAAACCTGATTTAATATCGTATCGGCACAAATAGCATTATCGTTAGCTAATTCCTCAGAAAAAATATTAGTAATATGATCCAATTCCCGCATTTCCGATAAAGTACTAGATATTTTCCTCGATTTAGGAGAAAACATATGCGTTGATGGATGCTGCAACGAATAATAAACCGGTGGGTTACTCTCAAAATTATAATTTACTGGCTGCATAATAGTTGGGATGTATTTTTTTAAGTTGTACGACTCAACAAAAACTTTCTGTAAAATACTCACAGGAATGGCTTCTTCACCTAGTGCAGGAGCATAACCTGGTACACAACCCAATGCTATTGAAAATAAATGACGCGCTGTGTCTGCTAAATAAGGGTTAGGCTTAAGATTTCTTTTTTGCTGTATAACTGAAAATGCAATATCGTAATAAACACGATTGCGATCATATTCAAAACGAGACCAAGCTAACTCTTGAAGATACGATTTCAAAGCCAACCAGCTTGTATCTGTATAAAGCTTTTTAAGCCATTTTTCAGCAAAATAAATGACTTCACAACGCCAATCCGAAGCAAGAATTGGGCTGTTAACAATTTCCTTAAAAACATACCAATGATCATATAATGTTTTTGGAGTAGTCGTTTTTACATTAAAATCACGCTTCAAGTTAATATGATTGGTTGAACAGCCAATATTAGGCAGCATAAAAGTTGATCTTGCCCCAGCTGTGGTCATCAATACGCTATTAGAAGCATAATTGCGTTTATTTTTTTGATTGAAGATGGATGATAATGGGAAAAAAGATCCTGGTTCATATATTAACCAAGGAATCGTCACACCCAAGCCTTTTAAATCAATAAAATATTCGAGTTGTTTATTAAGGACCATTCCCATCGGCAAGCCATCTTTTCCATAACCCAAATCTTCAGTGATTGATTTATCAACTTCTGGAGCAGTCAAACGCTTTACAGTACCGTTATCGCAAGGAATGAAGGGACTTTGTGTGTCGGCTATTAATGCACCATATGGATAAGAAGCCAAATAAATGGGGAATGATTTATCAACACCTAGATCATCAACGATTTTAGTAAAGGTAGCGTCTAATTGTGCAATTTTCTCTCTAATATCAGGCCAATACATTTTCACAAAAGATGGATTTTCAGTCATTGAATAGTTTTTCCGATGTTTTTTAATTTTTTCTTTGGGGGAAAATAACGGAAAAAGAGGCTATTGGCAAATGGAAAAATAGTCAGAAGTGATTGAGTCGCTCCGAGCGAAACTACTAAAATAAGCTAGATAATTTGGATTGACTCGTTGGGCTTCGCACACAACACTCAGCCCAACCACGGCTTGCTGGTAAGCAATCACTTATGGCCTGAGAATGAATAATTCTCCTATATGCAAAAGACTTAAAGAGGCTCGTCAAGTCGCTAAGCTTTCTCAAAAGAAGCTTGGTATAGATGGGTTTTCTGCTAGTGCACGAATGAATCACTATGAAAAGGGAAGACATACTCCCGATTTCGCTACACTTCAACGTATGGCTTCAGTTTTGAAATTGCCGACAGCCTATTTCTATGCGGAATCGGATGAGCTTGTGGAGATGATTCGTTGTTTTCATAGATTAAGGAAAATGAACAGATCTGCAATACTAAAAGAGTTAGCTAAATATTACTCAAAACAATAGCTAATATATCTACTAAATAATCTATAAAAATAAGAAATTATTCTATTAATACTAATAAAGTTAATAAAGTATATATAGTAAATAAAAGATATTTAAAATATACATAGACTAATTCATACAAAATAAACATCATAACTTCCCATGTGATAACGCCACAAAAGTATAGTAAATTAATTTATTCAATATACTGTATGTATTGTTATAAGATTTTTTTCTTTTTTGCTAGAAATTGTTTTTAACTTATTTAATTAATTCAAGCTGTATTTCTTATACATTTTCAATTAACCATATGATTATATTGATAACGATATTCGAGCCATTATCTCATTGTCATTTTTCATCATATTACCACGCTTTTTTGGCATCACAAATATTTCTCTATTCACACTTGATTTTTACTCGAACTGAGCTATACTTCAGTAAAGGATAAATACGAGGGATACAAATGCCATTCAGGCCATTTACAGAATATGGTGCTGCATCGAGGACTGAAATCACGATACGGACAAACGACTTGCTCTTTGTAAGTAAAATTACGTTGAAACAGTTCAATGATAAGGCTAAATATGCGTGCCTTCACGTAGATGATGATAATGGAAAGGTAGGTGTTCAGTTTTTGACTGAGCAACCGACTGAAACAAATTTCAGAAAGCTTACGGAAGAAAAAGCGGGTGTCTCGATGAATATTGCCCCAGTCTTGAGATACTTCGGCATTAAGAAACTAGCTAAGAAACAAGTGCTTAGCTATCAAAATGAAGGGGGTATGCTCGTTTTCTCTATTAAAGAATTAACAAACAAAAAAGCCGCTAACGAAAGTTAACGGCTTTTTTTAGGTTAAAAATCTAAAAGTACATACACATGGTACGCGACTTTTAGTCTTGCCTAATTTGACATAAGCACCCTAAGTATAGACTCAGGGGTCATTTTTGACAAGTTGCCACCCGGCCAAGTATGAAAAGCAAATAAGTTCCGGCTTTTCTGAGTACCGCAAAATGGTGGAACTTTGGATGAAAAGTATCAAAAGAAAAAAAGCTCCAAAAGGCTTTAGGTGGATTTTTACACGCTATCGCCGCGTTAAAAACTCTCACAAAATGCTTGATGCTCATGCCTACGGGTATGATGCTTGGGTATTCTTAGCTAGAGTGTAGTGTTGGTGAGGGGCGTGGATCGTTCATGCCCCTCACTTTATTTGCTTGAGAAAGTTGCCAAAGTATCGAGAAACTGACGATAGCGATTGCACCTATACCTCTGGATGCATATCACTAAAAAATTTGCTGAATAAGCAATTAAATTCCTAACAGTTGGTTAAGACAAGTGATTGTCATAATCATAAATCAAAGTCTTATTATTTGTAATGGAGTATTAAATATGGCTAAGCATTATCCCAAAGGGCTTGATAATCGCATGAAAGATCATGACGGTGAAATTCGTAAAAAACGTAGCGACACAAAAATAAAAACCTTACGCGATGAATACGGTGAACAGTTTGCGGAAGGATACAGGTCAGATGCAACGCTAGGCACTGTATTAGAACGCGAAGGTTTGGGCAGTTTGAAGCAACTGTTGAAGAAGAAAAAGTAGTAAGAGACGTGAAATCCGGCTGAGAGATTAATGATCAGCGTGCTAAATTAAATTTCCAAATTCTCCATCGAATAGAGAGGATATTGCGAAGCTAACATCCTCCGTGTTTTTGGATGTAAAGCACACTCTATCATCTTAATTGTGTAGGTATTTATGTCGGTACATTGCACAATGTTAAATGAGTTTTATTAATATAAACAATATATTATAGCAATAAATTGGTGGACGCCGTCTCCACCAGATTAATAAAAACGCCATCTTTTAGATGGCGTTTTTATTTACATGAGAAAGGGGTCAAGTGCCAACAAACAATAACTACGTTGTTGCTTGTTGGCACTTGACCCCTTTCTCTTTTAAAAAGTCACATACTCACAAAAACCTATTTTAACTGATAGATCCGTAAGACCGGCGTGGAGGATATCGCCCCGTAAGTCTACATGAATGCAAATCGCCGCTACTATATAACTAGAATCAGTATTGCTTAAAGAGCTATAATTTGTACACACTGGAGAAGTTAGTATTTATGAAGCAAATTGAAGTCTCAGCCGCCATTATTCTTAATGGGGAAAAGATATTGTGCGTTCAAAGAAATGAAAACAAATATCAATATCTTTCGTTGAAATATGAATTCCCAGGCGGGAAACTCGAACCCGGTGAAAGCAAGGAAAATGCAGTAATAAGAGAAATCCACGAAGAATTAAACTTAGATATAAATATTATAGAAGAATACTTAACAGTATTTCATCAGTACCCTGACTTCAAAATTACAATGTACAGCTTTCTATGTAACTGCACAGATATAAGCACTCTTAATTTAAAAGAGCATATCGATTATAAATGGTCTGATCGAGCTCAATTGCTAAATTTAGATTGGGCGGAAGCTGATTTGCCAATAGTTAATAAACTTATCGGATTGACAATCTAATATGAAATTTTCAGTTGAAGATCTACTTAACGGGTTAAGAACTGGTTTTGTCGATAAAACTGCTGCTTCAAAAGATCATTTCATACCTAGGCTCCTCACAAATAATAGATATAATGGAGAGAAGGTTCTCTCTACCATAATCAGCGAGCTTAAAACTTGTGATAGATTCTGGTTCTCAGTGGCATTTATTACAAACAGTGGCGTTCAAACATTAATTGATACGTTAAAAGAACTAGAAGACAGGAATATACAGGGTTATATTTTAGTTTCGCAATACTTAAACTTCACGCAGCCACAAGCATTAAGAAGATTATTAGGATTTAAAAATATCAAATTAAGAATTAATACATCTGATAATTTTCACTCAAAGGCCTATTTGTTTCAGAAAAGTAATTCTTACAATTTGATCGTTGGCAGCAGCAATCTTACATCTCAAGCGCTATGCGTCAACAAAGAGCTTAATTTAAAAGTAAGCGCGACATCAAATAGCTACATAATTGAGAAAACATTGAGTGAAATTATCTTTGAGTTTGATAATGCTATCGATGTAAATATTGATTACATCGATAGATATGAGAAGATTTATCATTTAGCGCTTGAAAATGCAAAGAGACTTTCCGATCAAACTGATATTTCAGTTAAACCAAATGCGATGCAAATTGAAGCATTATCTAATCTCCAGGAATTACGAGACAAAGGCAAGACTAGAGCCCTATTAATTTCCGCCACCGGCACAGGAAAAACATATCTGTCAGCTTTTGATGTCAAAAAAGAACGGAAGGGTCAAGTGCCAACAAGCAACAAGTTTAAAATTCTTTTAGCCACATCTCTTACGATTTAAGAAGAAATAACTAGCTGTTTCTTGTTTGCACTTGACCCTTCCGCTTCAATAAGTCAGAACGATGAAACTAAAGTTATTGAAAGAAACTAAAAAATTACACGCCTAGATTAATAGTAAAATAATTCCCCCATCTAGGAATAGGCTCAACATCCAATTGGTATCTTCCCGCTATCTTTTCTAAATCAAGATTATAATGAGACGCAAATGAACGTATTGCAAAAGAACAATTTGATTTTTTACTTTTAGTAAGTTTAATAGATGATTGATCCTTTTCATCATCAGTAAATTCTAAAGCGATAGCTTTATTTGATTTAGAGTAACCCAATTTAACATGAGTTTTCCCTCTCATTTTTTCATAATTCTTAGCCATAAAGCCTGAATTAAGAGTCGCTGTACCATGCTTAGCTATCGTAATAAATGACTGACCAGTTTTTTTTGTTCTAACATTTTTAAAAATCTCAAAATCACTCCAATCTCCGCCTCTATTTTTCATATATCTCACCCCATCAATATAAATAGGATTTGCATAATAACTGTTATTATCAAAATTTCAATTAAAACTTAATCTATACTTTAAATATTTTATAAAATTATGGTTATATAATATACAGTAATATTAATAATAATCGTAAAAGACAACGGGTCGAATATAAAATATTCTTGTTCGCGAACAACGAACGTACTGAGACACGGGTTCAATTGATTTTCAAGGACGGTTTTTGCAAGGGTACAACTTGGGGTATGTCGCAAAAATCACATACCCGAATTCTCATTTATGCTAATCGTTGCCCAACAAACTAGAATACCCATTACTAAATAACCATGCCGGATGATGTTTAGCATCGTAAATATTCCAAGAAGTCCTACTAAATTCAGTATCTTCCGTTTTTAAAATAACCCAAGCAACAAACTCGGCAACAATCTCTGGTTTAATGAGTAAATTTTCTTTTTCAGCATCAATATAAAAATCTCGATTTGGCAGTATATTTTTTTCTGAATTTCTAAATTTTAATTGCATTTCTGTATCTATCATTCCAGGTCTTAAGCTAGCGCAATATATACCTCGTGAATTCAATTCCATATTCAAACAATGTGTAGCATGCTCTAAGGCAGCTTTCGTTGCGCAATAAGGCATAAGACTTGATAAAGCCAAATTTGCGGCTCCTGAAGTAACATGCAATATTCTCTGTCCTTTAGTTATTTGAGGTAACAGCTGTTGCGAAATTAAAATTGGAGAAAAAAAATTTGTTTCAAAATGCTCTCGTAGTAATCGTTCAGGAAGAACATCGAATGGCGAAGGATCAGCTATAGCTGCATTATGGATCACTGAAATTGATTTATGTTTATCCATATTTTTTATTATTATTTCTCTTCCTTCTTCAGTAGAAATATTTGCAATAATAGGTTGTATAAGCGGTGAAGTCTGCGCCAATTCATTAAGGGAATTTGCATCTCGCCCAACCGCATAAACAAAATAACCAGCTTTCGAAAAATTTAATGCAAGCGAACGGCCTAATCCGCGAGTACTACCGGTAATTAATAAAGTATCAATCTTAGTCATATTGTGTTTCTTTTAAAAAATTTGGTTTCTACAAAAAAACGAGGGCAAGTCTGGACAATTGACATACCACATGATATATCAATTGCCCAGACTTGACCCCTTCCGATTTTAACGGGATTACAAACAAATTTTTACATTTTTGTAAAAATCACTCACCTGCACCATCCTGAAAAATAAGAATCACACCCCTTCTTTGTTTTTAAATTTTCAAATATCCAGCCACGCTCTGTGATTTCTTGTCCATCTTTAATTTTCTTATGCGTACCTACATAAATCCCGCCAATACAAGCGTACTGCTGATTTTTTATAAGATGCTTCCAGGTGGATACCTTTTCTTTAGCATAATCAGAAGAGAAACTTCTTCTGGGCACATAGTCATATATTATTGCAGGAGTAACGCTTACTGTGATGTGTGCGTCACCTCTTGTTGTTTTTTCATATGGATCGTCATTTTCTTTTTCATACCAAACCGTTACATTTTTTGTTGGATAGCATTGCCAATAATCAAGTCCATTAAATTTTCCGGTGAATGGTTCTATGTTTACTTCTTTCGTATATCTCCTTAGGTTAGATTCATTTAAGATGCCGTAATCGTTTGTGAGTAATTGATAAGGATATTTTTTTAAAGCCTCAGGATTAATAGCAAAAAGTTTTAATGGCATTATAAACAAGAAAATTAGAAAATATTTCTTCATAAATATCCTTTACATGAAGCATGAGTAATGGTGTAAAAGTATCTCCACTTCTCTGGGAGGAGGTTGTATCCCAAGCTTGCCTTTATATTGGATTGCTGCATCTATCCAGGTTGTAGCATCACCCAATTTAGATTTGGCTATAATCATAGATCTAAATAACCAGCGAATTCCAGCGCAAATGTTTGCAGTGGGACTGAGCAATTTAGAATGATCAAAGCAAATGAGATAATTGCTTAATTCGCCATGATGATTGCCAAGAATATTCATAGTGTAGTCAGTTACCTGCATTAATCCGCGTGCGCGTCCTTTTCCTTTACCTGCAGGAATATTAGTTTCTGGATGAAAGCTTGATTCTGATGCAATTAATGCTTTAACTAAATCAGCTGAAAGTGGCTCAGAGAAAGAAAAAATATCATTCCAGTATTGAGTCCAGCCACGAATTTCGACATCAAATTTGTCTGCATTAGCATAACCTTTTAGCACCCCAATTTTTGGTGGGCCACTTAATTGATGAAAATATTTTTCTGTCATCGCCTGAATTTCATCAAATGATAAGATATCCTTTTTTGAAGGATTGATGGCACAATGTTCGTGCCTTTCTATAGTTTCACCGTCAGGGTGTTCTTTACTAGGAGGAATGTGCACGATATGTTTTTTAACAAAATGTTTGCCGATAGGACAAATCCGCCATGGATGAATTTTATCGTTAGATGCATTGTGCTGTTTGGTATTCTCAATTACTTCTTCTAAATCGTTAGCGGTATTCATACGGTTCTTTCCTTTTTAATAAAATTACAATTTGCATTGGTTTGCAATTTTATCGCGATTGATATATACGAAGTCCAATGTTACTCACCATTAAACATATTTAAAATAACAAAGACTGCTATGCCTTGAATTTGTGAAATTAATACTGCGGAGAAAAGGGCTCAAGTCTGGACAATTGACATATCAACTATGATATATCAATTGTCCAGACTTGACCCCTTTTTCTCAATTAAAAAATAATTTGACCTTATGTAAATAACAGACACAATACGAGTCGGTTACAAACTGTAACCAACTGAACCTTACACACAAAAGGCAACATTAACCGGTGACAAAGTGTCACCAGTTGAAATTTGGGTAGAGAGGGGTACTCTCTGGTCTTTTTGATGGAAACGTTGAAAACCTAACCAAAGCATTGAAAATAATTAAGAACACAAGCAAGAGTTACCTAGTTATATAATTATAAATATTATATATATTAAATAATTATGAAACCTATATGTCCTAAATTGACGATATTAGTATATATGCTATAATTGATTATATGTCCCAGATTGGCGATAAACAATGCGTGTAAAATACTCAGAAAGCATAGAATACAAAGCCCTCAACCGCCTAAAAGCAATTCGCGGCAGCGTAGTATTACGCAAAGATTTCAACGACCTCGGCTCCTACCGACAAATAAGCCGCATATTAAAAGAATTAATCGCAGAAAAAAAACTAGTAAAAATTGGTGCCGGTATTTATGCTAAAGCCTATCTCTCAAAATACTCAGACATTCCCCTCGTCAAAAACGGCGCTGACTCCACCCTCAGAGAAGCATTAAAGCGTTTAGGCGTTGCGTATGAACCAGGCAGCGCAGAAAAGGATTACAACGAAGGCAAATCAACCCAAGTTCCCGTGCGTAACATCGTGAAGCTCAAAAGCCGTTGCCGTCGACGTATTGGCTATAGAAACAGTGAATTAATATTTGAGAAAAAAATCAATGCTAAATAAAAAAGACCTAATAGAGTTAATTTCAGTAACGCGTCAGCACATTAATTTACGTGATGCGGTAATTGAAAAAGATTATTACGTTACTCAAATCATTCATGCTATTTCTGATGTAGAAAATAAATACTTCCGATTAGTATTTTGCGGTGGTACCTGTCTTGCAAAAGCACACAGAATTGTTAACCGCATGTCTGAAGATATCGACTTTAAGATTCAAGTAAAAAAAACGGATGTGACTTTCAGCAAAACACGGCTTATGAAGGAGCTAAAAGAGTTTAGATCACAAATTAAATCAAAACTAATACTGCCTGGTTTAATTACTAGTGAACCAATCGTTCGAAATGAAGGTCAATATTCGCGAATTGAAGTCAACTACCCTTCTGCTTTTTCCGCTAGCACTGGATTAAGACCACATATTTTATTGGAATTTATCTTATCGGATATTCGTCTTTCAGTTGAAAATCTGTCAGTCAAAACACTGATTGAAGATACTCTGAAAAACACAATTATATTTTTACCATCATCGACCCAGTGCATCTCAGTAGAAGAAACAGCCATTGAAAAATGGGTTGGCCTCACTCGCCGGATCATAGCAATTGAACGTAAGCGTCACCATGACGATTCAACATTAGTACGACATGTTTATGACCTAAGCTCGATTGAGTCGGCAGATAAAATTAACACTAACTTTTTTACTTTAGCCAAAGC
>Ga0207140_1024_pt2 | contig 18745 bp, 18 predicted proteins | sample Alteio_BWMinHeat_4_FD_153528 | JGI IMG/M metagenome (GOLD analysis project Ga0207140, IMG submission 153528) | Enriched cells from forest soil in Barre Woods Harvard Forest LTER site, Petersham, Massachusetts, United States -... | ecosystem: Environmental > Terrestrial > Soil > Temperate forest >... | reverse complement strand
GGTGCATGCCTAGTTGTATGTGGCCAAAAGCATACTGCTTGTCTTGTTGAATAAATAATTCAAATTGTGCTATTGAAAGAAGTTCTCTGTACTCTTCTCCGTGATATGCACGTATGATGGTTTTTGCATCTTGCAAACAAGTACACATCCATTGGTATTTGCTTGTTTGTGCGGAACTTTTTCTTATTGGAATTTCATAGGGACTTAAAACATCATAAACTGTTTTTTTATACTCTTCTTCAAACTTGTTATTTTCCTGTATGATATGTTCAAGCTGTAGTTTTGGAATTATTGTACCTCCAATTTTTTCAATGACTAATTGGTCTCTACTACCTGTACTTGTCTCCACTGCAGAAACCGTTAGGATTCCATTTGCATCTAATTTGTAGGTAACATCAATCTCCAAACCCTCACCGAGTGGTACCTGTAACCAAAAACTTCCTAAATTCTCACTGCCGTAAAAACCTAGATTGTTCTCAAAATCCCCTTGCCACACGCTTACCTCGAGTTTGGGATGAAATGAAAACTGTTTGTAAAATGTCCTAGTTACTTCTGTAGGATAAGTGGTATTCTTTGGTATCATTAGTTGTATTCCCTGTTCTCTGTTTTTCATTGTAGCTTTTTCTCCCAAATCTAGCGGAGTTACATTGAGGAGGGTTAATCCTTGGTATAACACAGGTAGATTTTCATCATTTGCAAGTATTGCACCTTCTATTGCTGCCCCTCTTGCCACTGAAAACTCTGGATCTACTCCAATCTCTGGTTCTTTCAATATTTTTGTAATCATTTTTCTTATCGCTGGAATCCTAGTTGGGCCGCCAACCAGAACAACTTTGTCAATTTTATCAGGAGATGTCTTCAAGTCCTTCAATAAGTTGTAGATACACTGTTCACATTTTTTCAGTACGGGCTCTTCAATTATTTTCTCAAAATCATCTCGTGTAATTTTTAATTCTAGTTTTGTTTGAATGTCATTTGAGAAGAAAATTTCATTTACTAATACCTGTTCTTTTTCACTAAGTTCTATCTTGATCTTTTCTGCAAGATGATTAATTTGTAATTTTACAGTTTCATCTACAACAACATTTGATCCATTTTGACTTCTATATTCTGAAACTAGGAATTTAGCAAACTCTTCATCCATGTCTATTCCTCCCAAGTGTGTATCGCCTCCAGTTCCAATTACTTCAAAAAAGCCATCATCAATTTCCAAGATTGATACATCTAATGTTCCTGCTCCCATGTCAAAGACAAGAACTTTGGCTGATTCCTTTATCTTTCCAAGGCCGTATGAGACCGCAGCAGCTACTGGTTCTGTCATTATGCGAACTACGTCAAGACCTGCAATCTCTCCTGCAGTTTTTGTTGCCTGTCTTTGATTGTCATTAAAATATGCTGGAACTGTTATGACTGCTTTTGTTATCTTTTCTTTTAGAAAATATTCTGCATCAATCTTTATTTTTTTTAAAATCAACGCTTCAATGTATTCAGGCAAGTATTCTTTATCAAATGCCTTGAAGGTATATCTTGTTCCTATCTTTCTCTTTGAATTGAAAATAGTTCCATTTACATTGTAAATGGATTGTTCAAGTGCAGGAGCACCTACCAGTATCTCTCCAGATTCGAAAAATGATACTACAGATGGAAATGGTTTACGTGATGTATGTTTACCGTCAAAAGAAGGAATTATTCTAATTTCACCATCTGAAAATATTGCAGCTGCAGAACTACTTGTTCCCAAGTCAATACCTAAAACTTTAGTCACAATTGAAAAAGTATGTTTTCAAGTTTTTAACCTTTGAGAGTTCCTAGTTTGTACACCCTTTCTCTTTATTTATCATCTCTCTTGCCTTTAGGATTTCTCGCATTTTGCTATTTGCTGCTTCATTTTCTTCTGTAGTCATGTGGATATTTCCACGACTGGGATCATATTTTTTGATCAATTCCCTAGACTTGGATTTTACTTCTTCACATGAACATGTTCTGTTTAATCCTAGTATCCTATAGGCCCAATTCGATCCTGTAATGTCTTGATTGTTCTGCTTTTCATTATTTCTTTTTTCTTGTTCTTCTTTCAATTTTTTTCTGATTTTTTCTTGTTCTTTTTCTCTCTGTTTTTTCCTTTCATCTCGTTCTCGCTTAATATCATCAACTGTCTCACCAACAGGTGCTTTCTCAGTAAAAATAGACTCTGTACCATATTTTGGTTCTACCTTGGAAGGTTCAGTACTACCTTGCACATGCATTGGATCTTTGTATCCTGATGCTGTAGGTTTCTTTGGAAATTTCTTTTCTAAATAATAACAAATTTCCTCAAATATTTGACTGGCTTCTCCATCACTAATATCCTTAGAACTTTTGAAACTTTTGTGATTCTGATAATTATCTAATGGACTGTTAAAACCATATTTTTCTATGGCATCTGCAATCTCTGTCATCAGGGATTCGTCTCTATTTTCCAGATTTATTGCAAGCAAGTATCCTCCATCGGTACTACCTATTCTTTTATCAGTTCCACGGTTCCAAGATTTGGATGATTTTCCATTTTGGTATTGTACAGTTATTTCGAGATAAACAGTATTGCCTCGGAGTTCTAAAGTTCTATGATCTACCATTATGGGAGGGAGGTTCTTGTTACCCTGTGATTTAATGCCGCCTGATCTTTTTGATTTGCGTACAAAATAAATGATAATTCTAGCGATCACTACGGTAACTATCATCCCTATTGTGACAACAAGTAGACTGTTACCTGAAAGATCAATCTTCATTTGTGGCGCAGGATTACTTTCTGTGATGGTTTGAGGGGAAGTAGTTTGAGGTTGTTCAGTTGTCTGAGGCATAGATTTTTTGAAATCAAACGTTGTCTGTGCTGAAAGATTCTTTGTACCATATTGTACCAGAATAGTGTATGTTCCTTCCTCTAACCATGAATTTCCACCCGCGTGGATTGTTGCAGAATATGTACCATCGGATGATATCACTACTTGTTGTACTGATAAGAGATTGCCATTGGGAGTCTGGATTCTGATAACTACTGGAAATCCTGAGAGAGCCTGTCCTACTTGGCCTGAAACATAAATCTTGTCGCCATCTGTATAGTAGTATTTGTCTGTTGATACCGTAAGGGTGTCTTGTTGTGTTGGTAAAGTTCTAGGTGGTGTAACTTGAGGGCTGGAAGGATTGTTTGGAATTGAATTTTGTGTTTGTGAAACTAACGAAAAAGATTGTGTGATTGATTGTATATTGCTTACATATGCTGAATAATATACTTGGGCAGTACTTGCTTCAATAACCCATGTCTTTGATCCTAGTGGAATTTCAGTTACTACACTTGTATTTGGATGGGTAACAGTTTTGTTATCAACTCCATACCACGAGAATCGTATTTGATATGCCTTCATTCCATTAATTTCAAGTGTCTTTGATTCATCTAATTTTGAATAATAACAAGAATTACCATTTGATTTGAAAGTGTCACAAAAATTTTTGTTTTCTGCACTTAGTTCTGCAAGATATGTCTGGTCATCCGTGGCGTCTCTGTGGGTATTTTCCAATTCAACCCAGAGATTTACCTCAGGGGTTTGTATGTTGTTTGAAAAAAGAATTACTAGGACAGTATTGGTATCAGTACTTGGTTGCTCCTGATACTTCCAGCCACCCGGATATGTGATAGAAAACCCATTGTTTGAATACGTATCTGAAAATGCAGGTTGAACATTGACTAGAACTAGACAGAACAGCATGGTAAACAGAAAGGTAATTCTGGGAAAACTCAACAAAAATACAAGTTTTTACCATCAGATAAAGTCTATCTGGTTACAATTCGATATTTAGTTTCTAGGCACATATTACCAAATTTCAATTTTCTGAAAGGAATCTCATTTGATAAAATGAAGTTTTATGCTAACTAGAATGGTTAAATCATATTGTCTTATCATCATTATGTGAAAACGTGGCTGAAAGTACTGCTTATTGGAATTGCAATTATGTTTTCAGGTCTTTTCATCCCAGTTAACGGTACTTATGGATTTGCTGGAATGTACGTAATTGGGTTTGGATTGATATTTGTAATTGGTTCATTAGTTGCTGCAGCTAGAAGATTAATGGGCAGAATGGTAAACGAGTAGATTTATCCTGAAAACTAATTGGCTTCTGATATTCTCAACACCGTTGATACAAATGGATGATTCTGGAGAAATTATAATCACCTTTTAGATGAAATATAAGTGAAATGACCTATGAAAATAATGACTACTTTTGGATGTCGTGTCCAAAATACATTAAGATCCCAAATTTTCTTATTCATTATGTTACTCCATTTTTCATTTGGGGGTTCATCCTTGAATTAACTAGTCATCTAACTTTCATACCAATAGTGTTACAATTCAGAACTTCTCTTTGGGTTAATGAAATTAGCCAAATAATATTTTGGCCAATTTTTTTATTATCCGTTTTTCTTGTCAGTCTATCAACTAATGATTATAAAACAATTCCAACTGGAAATCGCTCAATGTATCTGTTTTTTTTTGATTATTATGGTTCCTATTTTTATCTTAACAATAGAACCGTTTCTTTATCTAAGCGAAACTATGTTACTAATTCCGGATGATTATGCTCAAACTAGGGTAATCGAAAAATACGATCATATAAAATCTGAAATCACTTTATTGTCTTTTACAGTTATTCCACTTGCTATGCCCGTAACAAAACTACTAAAGGATAGAAAATTTCGGTCTTTAGGTATTCAAATTACTGATCATTATAAAATTGATTTTGAGAAATTCTTTCCTATGATGTGGATGAGTTTTATTGTTGCATTATGTGGTGTTTTTGTTTACAATTTTCGAACTTTTCATTAGGCATAATAATTTAATCTGTGAGTAAAGATTTGATCATTTTAATTAAAAAATTATGACTATTTTTTAGCTGGCTTGTAATTGTTTATAGTGTGTTGAATGAAATGGAACCAAAAATTTAACAATATGGTCCAGTATCATAACTAACATGAACAATGAAACCATGAAAAATGAGAAAAATTCAGGGGTTTCAGACGCTGCAGTTAGTGGACCCCTGTGGACCCACTTAAAATCCTCTAAGGCCAACAGGTCGGCATAATTCCGGATGATCTCTCAGGTAAGAGATTTTTTGGAGCATGGATTGCTTGTCTTGTGGAAAAGTTCCACCTATTGGATAAGCATTTGACCCATGATTTGCGCGAAAGACTACCTCTGTACCTGGTTCCATTCTTGATATCAACAGTTCAAGTTCTCCCAAGGCTTCAGAGTCATCAATTGGTAAAAATGGTTCCTTGAATTTTGTCAAAAATTCATCCCGTATGCCATCTTCTAAATGTAAAGTGAGGGCTCCAACATAGTGAGGTGCAGAGGCGCTTAGCACTTTGGCAGTCTCTTCAATGTGGTCCTTTGAGTAGGTCTTTCCGCCCAAACCCAAAATGACCATGCATGATATTGTAAATCCTGCATCTTTTGCTTTCTGACATGACCTTATGATTGTCTGGCCTGTTGCACCCTTGGTAACTTTTTTAAGAATTGTATCTGAACCACTTTCTATTCCAATGTAGAACATTGTCAGCCCTGCAGCATACAACTTTTTGAGGTCCTCTGGAGATTTTTTCATAATGTTTTGTGGCATGGCATAGCATGATATGCGCTCAAAGTTTGGAAATTTCTCTCGTAGGTAATCTAGAACCTGGATCATCCTTTCAGTTGACAGGTTCAGTGCGTCACCGTCTGCAAGAAATATCCTGGTACTGTTGGGCATGTGCTTTGAGGCAAGATCAATTTCCATCTTGATCTCTTCCCAAGGTCTTTCAGAATATTCCTTTGAACGATACATGTTGCAGTATGAGCATTTGTTAAACGAGCAGCCCAGTGTAACCTGAAAAATTAATGACTTGGCTTCAGACGGAGGCCTGTAAAGGGGATAATCATAGTCTAACATTATATCGTATTCTATCTCTGTTGTATCTTATCAGTTATTCGATTCTATATTGACTAGAAAATACTTACAGTATTTTTCATAATGATTTCATCATTGTTTTCCTAGATTCAAAAGTGATGGCAGATAAAGAAGATCTATTAATTAACTGATGATACACGGAAATACATGCCAACAGATCCGTATGCCAAACGTCTGCTTTGGTTTGTATTTATGGGCTCAAAAGGGGGATTAAACAGGATTCGCTTTATCTCTCATATACGCAATAAACCGCTTAACGCAAATCAGCTTGCAAAAGAGATGAATCTTGACTACAAGGCAATACAGCACCATATTGGAGTGCTTGAAAAAAATAATCTCATAACTCGTGTAGGTGACAAGTATGGTGCAACGTTTTTCATATCTACATTCCTTGAGGTAAACTTGCAGGTCTTTGATGAAATTGTAAGCAAATTGGAAAAAAGTACATAAGCAAAGTGGAACTAGTGTTTTTCAAATGGAGCCAATAATGACTGCAAGTACAATTGTATCGGGGGCAAACATGGTAGCACTTGGGGTGCTAATGGGAGTTTTTGCCAAGATGTATTCTAAAACCAAGGCACAACTGCCTCTTGGGATGATATTTTTTGCAGGTCTGTTGTTTTTGCATAACGTAATTGGAGTCTATGCATACTTTACAATGATGGAGCTTTATGCCGCCGCACTTTTGCCATACATGTTGGCAGTACATGTTGCAGAGCTTGCTGGCATACTGATATTTTTGAGAATAACTATGCAATAGACTTGATTTATTTGTAAGAGGGACAAAATCAATCTGTGAAGCAGCAATACAAAGAATATCTTAAACTAAACAAGAACATTCTTTTGGGATTTCTTGCATCAATTACTGTCTCTGCAATTGTTGCACAAATGTTTTCAAATCAACAAAGCTATGTCAATGCAACAATAACTCTGGGTGTTGATTATCTTGTATATTTTTCCACTTTTGGGACGCTCTTTTATTTTGACAACAAGAAAAAATATCTCTTAAAGACAGGAGAGGTAGACAAGGTAGGTCTTAGGCGAGATCTTGTCAAAGTGATATCTTCTCTTGGAATAGGCGAAGTAATCTATACAATCTGTAGGTGGTCTCTACAATATTATCTACTTACAAATTCATATCCAGCTTATGGGGCGTCATTGATATCTCAATCAATATCTACTGTAATCTACATGATTATCGTAAATCTGAGTGTAAAATTAATGAGGTTGTACAAAGATGGCCCTTAGCATATTTGTTGATGGCTCGGGAGGTACCAACTCTGGTTTTGGCTATTTTGTCAAAGAGACAGGAGAATCGTTCTATGAAAAAAAACCTGACATAACAAACAACCAGGCAGAGTATATGGCCATAATTTCTGCTCTGAAAAAATTTTCAGGTATTAAAGATGAGATTGTAATCTTTAGTGATTCAAAAAACACTGTTTCACAGCTAAATCATGAATATGCCATAAACAATGATCAATTAAGAACACTTGCAAGGGAAGCATGGGATCTGATGACCAAGCTGCCAAACCTGAAAATAATCTGGATTCCAAGAAACCAAAATCTCGCTGGAAAGATGCTTGGCAGTTAAAACTCTGACATTTGGGATCAGGTACTCTTCTTGGATAAACTTATTATACAAATACATTTGAGTCGATCTCATTAAAATGAGCGAATCAATTTTTCTATCTCCAAAATCCATTGCTATAATCGGTGCTTCTGATAAAGAAGGAAGTGTGGGTCGTGCCATTACATCTAACATACTAAAAGGATACACTGGAAAGATTCTTCCAATCAGTCCTACCCGGGAAACAGTATTTGATAAAAAAGCATACAAGAGTGTTCTAGATGTTCCAGAAGAGATAGATCTTGCAGTTGTAGTTACAAAAAATGATGTTGTTCCTGCAGTGCTTGAAGAGTGTGGCAAAAAGAAAATCAAGGGAGCAATTGTAATCACTGCTGGATTCAAAGAAGTCAACGAAGAGGGAGCAAAACTTGAGAGAAAACTTGCAGAGATTGCAAAACAGTACAATATCAAAATCATAGGACCAAACTGCCTTGGTGTGATGAATCTAGCACCACAAACAATGATGAATTCCACTTTTCTCAAGGTTACACCAAAATCTGGAGGAATCGCACTTGTATCTCAAAGTGGTGCCATCTGTGCAGCACTGGTTGAAGACGCAAGTGCTCAAGGAATAGGATTTTCCTCTGTAATCAGCATGGGAAATAAAGTAGATCTCAACGAAGTAGACATTCTAAAAATGCTTGCAGAACATGAACAGACCAAGGTCATTGTAATGTATCTTGAGGACATGACCAATGGAAGAGAATTTTTGAAAATATGCAAGCAAATTACCAGGCTAAACAAACTAAAGAAACCTGTACTGGTCCTAAAATCTGGCAGAAGTCCAGAGGGTGCAAAGGCAGCCATGTCTCATACTGGTGCACTCATGGGCTCTGATGAAATCTATGATGCCTTGCTTACACAATCTGGTGCAATCAGGGTTGATACCATGGAAGAATTATTTGATTATGCGGTGGCTTTTTCAAAACAACCATTGCCACTAAAAGGCGGTCTGGTTATAGTTTCAAATGCAGGAGGACCTGCAATAATTTCTACAGATGCTTGTTCAAGGATGGGAATCAAGATGGCAAGCATCGAAGATATACGACCACAGATAAATGCAGTAATCCCTCCATGGGGAACCTCTAGAAACCCGGTAGATATTGTGGGAGATGCCGATTTTAACAGATTTGATCATGTGCTAAATCTTGTACTTGCTCATCCAAATGTTGGTTCAGTCATAACAATGTGTACACCATCTGCAACGCTTGACTACAACAAACTTGCCGAAGTGATTGTTACTGGCTCAAAAAAATATGGCAAGACAATGCTTGCAAGCCTGATGGGTCTTGATGAAGGAATAAAGAACCGAGAAATTCTTGCAGAAGGCGGAGTTCCATATTATACATATGCAGAAAAAGCAATCCGTGCACTCAAGGCAATGCTGAGATTTTCACAATGGTCCCAAACATCGGAAGGAAAGATACAACAATTCAAAGTAAACAAGAAAAAAGTAGAACAAATTTTTGCCAAGGTAAAATCTGAGGGAAGAAAGAACCTGTTGGAAGAAGAGGGACAAGAAGTTTTGAAGGCATATGGTTTTCCTGTACCAAAAAGCATTCTTGCCACAAAGGAAAAAGAGGCAATAGTTGCAGCAAAAAAAATTGGATATCCAGTTGTGATGAAAATTGCCTCTCCACAAATCATTCACAAGTCTGATGCAGGTGGAGTAAAAGTGGGATTGAAGACTCCGCAGGAAGTCAAAAAGGCCTTTAAGGAAATAATAAAGAATGCAAAAAAATACAACAAGAAAGCAGTCATCAAGGGTATACTTGTCCAAGAGATGGTCAAAGGTGGAAAAGAGACCATCGTGGGCTCAAAACAAGAACCCGGATTTGGCTCTGTAGTTATGTTTGGAATGGGTGGAATCTATGTCGAAGTGCTCAAAGATGTAACATTTCGAGTTGCACCTGTTACAGATTCTGAGGCTGACGAGATGATATCGACGATTAAAACAAACAAGTTGTTGCAGGGTGTAAGAGGAGAGAAACCATCTGATGTCGCAAAACTTTCAGACTGCATCCAAAGAATTTCTCAACTGGTGACTGATTTCCAAGAAATAAAAGAGCTTGACATGAATCCAGTACTAGTATTTGAAAAGGGCAAAGGATGCAAAGTAGTAGATGTAAGAATTGGGCTTGCTTAAAACACACAACAATTTTGTTAGAATATTTATATTACTTACAAAGGGTATTAGCAGATATGCCAATTAAGACAGCTGCTGAGTACATTCAAAGTCTCAGAGGCCGTAACATGAAAGTCTACCTTTTTGGCGAACTTGTAAAAGAACCTGTGGATCATCCAATGATAAGGCCTTCAATAAACGCCGTGGCAGAGACATATGATCTGGCAGAAAAAGAATCTGAGATGGCAACTGCAAAATCATCCATCACAGGTTTGCAAGTTAACAGATTTTTGCACATTGCAGAAAGTGCAGATGATCTGGTAAACCAAAATAAAATGCAGAGAAAACTTGGCCAGCTTACTGGAACTTGTTTCCAGAGATGTGTGGGAATGGATGCACTAAATTCATTGTATTCTGTTACTTTTGAAATTGATGAAAAACACAAGACCGATTATCATAAACGACTAGTCGAATTTATCAAGATGATTCAGCAAGAGAATTTTGTCATCGGTGGTGCAATGACTGATCCGAAGGGAGACAGAAGCAAAGCACCTCATCAACAGGAAGATCCAGACGTATTTCTACATGTAGTAGAAAAAAATGACAAGGGAATATTTGTTACAGGTGCCAAGGCTCACCAGACAGGTTGTATTAATTCGCACTGGATTATAGTCATGCCAACAATGAGATTGTTGGAAGGTGACAAAGATTATGCAGTGGTTGGTGCAATGCCTGCTGATGCTCCAGGAATTACATACATCTACGGACGCCAATCTTGTGACACAAGAAGTATGGAAGATGGAGATATCGACGCAGGAAATGCAAAGTTTGCAGGCCAAGAGGCACTCATGGTCTTTGATAGAGTATTCATTCCGTGGGATAAGGTATTCATGTTTGGCGAGTATGAATTTGCTGCAATGCTTGTAGAGAGATTCACATGTTATCACAGAAGAAGCTATGTGTGCAAGACAGGTCTGGGTGATGTTTTAATTGGCGCAGCTGCTGCAATTGCTGATTACAACGGAGTTCCTGATGTTTCTCACATACGAGACAAATTGGTAGAGATGACTCATCTTAACGAGACAATTTATGCAACTGGTATTGCTTCTTCATCACAAGCTCATCGCACCAAGTCTGGTGTCTGGCTAAATGATGACATGCTAGCAAATGTAACCAAGCACAATGTAACTAGATTCCCGTATGAAATAGGCAGACTTGCACAGGATATTGCAGGTGGTCTTGTTGTCACACTTCCATCTGAAAAAGATTTGAGAAATCCAACTACCGGTCCAATATTGAAAAAGTACCTCAGAGGACGAAAAGGTGTTGACGTTGAAAACAGAATCAGAATATTGAGATTAATTGAAAATATGACCTTGGGAAGAAATGCGGTAGGATATCTAACTGAATCAATGCATGGTGCAGGCTCACCACAGGCACAAAGAATACAGATTGCACGTCAGATGCAGCTTGGATACAAGAAAAAACTTGCTAAAAATCTTGCAAGCATCAAAGAAAATTCTGAACCCGAATCTGAGCAGTCAGATTATTTCCAACGCGTATTCAAGATAAGAAAATAATTAAAAATTTACCTAGTTTTCTTTAGACTCTGGATCTTTGTTCTGGGATTTGTCGCTTGATTTGGTTTCAAATTCATTTGAATCATTTGCAGTGTATGATTTATCACCTGACAAATTCTTGTCTGTGTCAGGCTTTTCATCTGAATCTGTTTTATCAGTATCATTACCAAGCAAATTTCCTGAAGATTTTGGCTTGCCAAATTGTTTTACTAGCATTACTCCGACAATGACTGCTATTATGATGTAATTGATTGGAGGTGTAAGTATCCTTGTTACGTAGCCTATCTGGGGTATGACGTAAACCACTTTTCCGATATAGTCATTCTTTGTTATTGGAAAGTCAGTTCCAGGTATGGATCCAGGATTTGCATCTCCTTTTGTCCTAATTACAAGGGGATCCTTGTTTAGTATCTCAGCAACTCTGTGAACTATGACCTTGTCGTGTCCATCTGGTCTATTAAACACTATAATGTCTCCAACTTTTAATTGATCAAAATTAACATGTCCCTGAACAACAATCACATCAAAAATTTCCAAGTTTGGTATCATGCTTCCACTTGACACTACATAAAATGGATTTTCTGTACCAAAAGCTACTCTAAGTCCAATCCAAATTATTGCAATGCCTATTACTACAATTATAATGTCCTTTACGATGCCTGATTTGAGAGAAAGTTTACCCAATTATTTCTAGTTCTTTAAAATCGTAAGATAAATCTTGCTTAACAATGTAGAGTTACTTTAACTTGTTACCGCAACTTTCGCAGAATTTGGAACCCTGGCTATTGGTGTAACCACACTTGCACTTTAAATTATTTTCAAGCGAACCTCCAAGCAACACAATTTCGCCGATTTTTTTTATGTCATCCCACTTTATTGTAACATCTGTTCCATCATTTCTTGTTACAACCAGTACTATGCTGGATTGATCTGGTTGAATACCCATCTCCTTGACTATTCCAACTTTTCTTGCTTCAGTATCATAAACCCCAAGACCTGTGATTGAACTGAATGTCTTGACACTGGTGGACGTTTTTGGTTGTTCTTGTAATTCAAAACTTTGTGTTGGTTGTGGTGGTGTTACACTATTTGTGCTAGAAACAGATATTGCAGCTCCAACTGATGCTGTTTCATCAGGCTTGCTAAAGTTTCTGTATTCTGCAAGAACTGATCCGCATGTAGTACACACATATTGTCCCTTTTCTAACAGAACAAGATTTTCTGCAACTATCTCATTAGGGTTTTCATATTCTATTTTTGGACTTCCTTCATATTCTTTCTCGCATGTATTGCAATAATATTTGGAAATTTTTTCTGAATCAAGACGGCCAACGGGAGCAAGAAACAAGTCAGGTCCGCCCAAGTTACCCTTTCTTTGTTGATCATCATTTACTGTTGCCATGATAAAACCTCCAGATCCTCTTAATTTTTTTAATCGAAGTTCACTGCTCATGCTTTAATCTACATAAATCTCAGATAATTATGTATATCATTTTGATGGGTCAAATCTATGCCCATATCAGAGCAAGAGATTATACAATTTCCAAAAATAATCCGATTTTTTTCAATATTTTGGAAAGAGTTATTAGAGCCAGAGGGATATGTTAAACAAAAATTGACGGAAATAGGTGATCGAACTTTTCTCTGTCGTTTCAATAAAAAGATGATGAATAAATTTGACAAAATTTGAAGAATTAGGACTAAAGGACACAATACTCACTGCACTTAATGAAATGGGTTTTCGCGAACCGTTCCCCATTCAGTCAGGGGCAATTCCGGTACTTCTTTCAGGTCAGGATGTCATAGGTCAAGCACACACTGGAACTGGAAAGACAGCTGCATTTTCACTACCAATAATCCAAAATGTAATACCAAAAGGTGGAATACAGGCACTCATCATAGCTCCAACAAGAGAACTTGCAGTACAGATATCTGATGAAATTGTAAAATTTTCAAGGCACTCTGGAATACGAAGTGTAACCATTTACGGTGGTCAAAGCATGAATGTACAACTACAAGAACTTCACAGGGGAGTAGAGATTGTAGTTGCTACACCTGGACGTCTTATTGATCACATCAAGCGTGGCTCCATAAAACTACAGAAAGTAAAGTGGGTTATACTCGATGAAGCCGATACGATGCTTGACATGGGATTTATTGAAGATATCAAATTCATCTTGGATCTGGTTCCAGAAGATCACGTCAATGCACTATTTTCTGCTACCATGCCAGCTGCAATATTGATGCTTGCAGAAAAATACATGAAAAATCCACAAAAAATATTCATCGATTCCGATGATCTAAGTGGAGAAGGAATTGAACAAGCATTTCTTGTAATCAAAGACAGGGAAAAAACAGATTATCTATTCAAATTTATCAAAGAAAATGGTGCTGGTCAGGCAATAGTGTTTTGCTCTACAAAAGACAGAACAAGAAGAGTTGCCCATGAGCTTGAGCAAGGAAGATTCAACGTAGTCTCAATTCAAGGAGACATGTCCCAGTTCAGAAGAGACAAGGCAATGTACATGTTTAAGAAAGGAAAAGCAGACATTTTGGTAGCTACAGATGTAGCAGCAAGAGGTATTGATGTACCAAAAGTTGCATTGGTGATAAACTATGATGTTCCAAATCAAGACATGGTATACTTCCATAGGATTGGAAGAACTGCACGTGCAGGAGAGAAAGGTAGGGCAATCACTCTAGTATCTTATTCTTCAATTGGCGATTTCAAGGCGATATCAAACCAAACCAAGGTACAAATGAAAGATCTAAACAAAGAACTTGGAATTGTAGTCAACATTCCAGATCCGCTAAAAAGAGAAGTAAGTCACAGGCGAAACTTTAGATCTGGCGGTGGTGGCTATGGTAGATCAGGTGGAGGCGGTTACGGTAGATCTGGTGGTGGCTATGGAAGACGTGATGATAGAAGAGATGATCGCCGAAGATCAGGCGATAAAAACTATTACGGCCTACGAAGTCGCTGGTAGAAAACCGTTCAATATATTTAGGGATTCAGAATTTTATAATACATGGATAAAGCAAAACCTGTAAATTCACAAAACTGGGAAAAAGAGGTTATATCTTCTCAAATTCCTGTGTTTGTAGATTTTTGGGCTGAATGGTGTGGCCCGTGCAGGATGGTAAGTCCTGTAATAGAAGAGCTAGCCGGTGAATATGCAGGAAAGATCAACTTTGTTAAGGTTAATGTTGATGAAAGCAACGAACTTGCATCAAAGTACAATGTCTTTAGCATACCAACACTAGCATTATTCAACAAGGGTCAAGTTGTAGCACAACAAGTAGGCGCCGCATCAAAGGGCTCTTACAAGAATATGATAGACAACGCTCTTTCAAAAATCTAAACCTCATTTCTTCTTTTTTAGATCTAAAATAATTAATACCGGTCAAGGAAAACAGTCCACATGTCATTTGGAGATATTGATACACTAAACCTCCTATTTGACAAATTACAAAATCTACTAAATGATACACAGGGATACTATGAATCATTTCTTGATGCAAATACAATGTATAAACAAGGAAAATTAACAGACAAGGAATTCTTTGAGAAACTAGGAGACTATGTCGTATCGTATTCATCACTAGAGTTTTTGTCTGTCAAAGTAATCTTTGAGCTAAAGAAATCGCTTGACAAGATAGCAGGTGGCCGCTCTTCTGGTGGTTCTACGATGGCAAGCCCAATGCCTCCAGGTATGGGACCGCAAACATCACATATGGCAGCATCTACATTGCCTGGACCTGGACAGCCTCCATCAATTATATCGGCCGCTGCAGCTTTTTCAACACCTGGTGAACTTCCGCGACCAGATCCATCTTTGTTGCCAAAACAAAGTTCAAGTGGACCTGTTTGCAACTCTTGTGGATCTGCTCTAAAGCCTAATGCTAAATTTTGTTCCAAGTGTGGAAATAAAACATAATAGCGAAAAAAATTCCGATGTTATTAGTCTTGATTTGCGCCGCACTCTGTGCAGAATTTTGCAACTGTCGATAATTTCGAACCGCACTCTTGGCAAAACTTTGTATTTGTTTCAGTAGGGGTACCAACACTGCCATACAGACCGCCCATAGTCTTCATTGCACCTGTTGGCACAAATGTATCATCATCCACTAGAGGTGTTGGGGCAAAATCTCGCTCTTCTACAAAATTCATTATCCTAGGCATCTGCTGACCTGGATTTTTTGGATCAGGTACCATATCGCCTAGCCAAAATGCAAATCTAGTCAATGTAAGCTCTGGTGTAGAAAAAGTCAACGTGTGACTTGACATATAGTCATCTGCTGCTGTCTTGCCATTGAACACTTTCATTAAATGCACTAATTAGAATAGCTGTATATTGTTTTTTGTTTACAGTGGATAGGGGTACTTTTTCAATCCAAGAGAGTTTGAATTAAGTTTTATGAGAAAAAATTCACACAAACGGACAATTCATTTTCTGAATATAAAGTACACTTCCCTAATTTTTTATTATTTTAAAATTCTTAGTCAGGTGTACCTGTATCTATTTATTAGATGTAAAATTTCATAAAATTAGAGAGGTTTGTATGAATCAAAGATTATACTCAGTGATATTAGTCCTTTTTTGTTTTGCTGCATCATACATGACAATAACTCATATTCCTATAGCAAATGCTGTGACATCAGAAAAGCATGACATTTCAACGAAAAATCAGGATTTTCTAATAGCTACAGTAAATACCGAACAAGGGAAGAATTCGATATCAATTCCATTTAGCAAAATACTTTTCAATGTCATTCCTAACTATGATCAAAATGGTATAGTGAAATCATTAACATTGAAATTAAAACCAGATCTTGGCTCATTATATAAAAAAGTTGGATTTTCAAAACCTTCTCAAAAAACAGTATTTGTGTATCCATTGTTTACACAAGCTGCATATACCAATGGAGGGTTTTATGATTATTACAACAAGAAATGTGATTCAACGTGTTTAACCATTCCAATACCTTCCAACATAAACGGAAAATACTCTTCTAGTCAAAAGGTCACTTCTGTCTTGACACTGTTGAATTATTCGTATATCACTGATGTAGACATAGACAAGAATCCAAACATATTGAAAAAATATGACAAGGTGATTATTCTCCATAATGAATATGTGACACAGAAAGAATTTGATGCCATAACTAATCATCCCAATGTAGTCTATCTTTTTGCCAATTCTCTTTATGCCAAAGTTAAAACAGATTATAAACAAAATACAATTACGCTAATCAATGGTCACGGATATCCCAATAGCACTATTACGAACGGATTTGGCTGGAAAAATGACAATTCAAAATATGAATATGATTTCCATTGTGACAACTGGCAATTCTACAAAGTAGACAATGGAAAAATGCTGAATTGCTATCCGGATTACAGAGTATTGTACGATAGTGATTTGTTACAAGCAATAAGGAATTAATCACAAATTCAATTTTCACAGGCAAGTATAATGACGGTTTGAGTCCTGTGAATGACTCAGGTAATTTGTTATGACAGTATCAAATGAATTGTCTGGGTTCACAGATAAGGTAAATCAGTATATAATCAAACTGTACCTGTGATATAGAACAAAATTAGCATACTTGTTTATGTACCGATGCTAAAATATTACAATGAGATCAATAGAAACTATCAAGGATAGTTGGATTACACTAGTTTTTGCATCTATATTGTTATCATCATTTATACTGGTGCAAAATGCATCTGCAGATTCAACTACAAATGTTACTATAATCTATCATGATGACTATTCATCAAATACAGGCTGGACTCAGGTTGGAACTCAAGTTACTGTAGACAGTCCACAATTTCCAAACATGATAAAATTCAACAATGTATCAGGAGGCGGAGGCACAACAGAAGAGCGAGTATACAAACAGTTGCCTACCACTCTGCCTGCATACAACTGGGTTCTTGAGACAAACTACATGTTTACAGCATCAAGCATTCCAGTTGCATATCCTGTTGTATTGACAATGGATTCTAACAATCCAGAAGTCATATCATCTGGTACGCCTGCTCCAAATATCCGAATAATTCATGGATATTATACAAATCAACTGGCGATACAAGCTAATGGTTCAATGTCTTCTGCAATACCAATATCACCAAATACTCAATATTACCTAAAACTTGAAAGAACTTCTACATCACTAGTATTGGGCGTATTTTCTGATCCTGCAAGACTTGTCCAAGTTCCAGGCTCTCCTGTCATTATGAGTTTTGATCCTACAGCATTACATAACCTAAATTTCATACAACACTCTGGCTCCTTGTCCGCAGGTCCTGCAAGAACAATAACTGCTCAAGTGACCAACACAACAATCTATGTTGCACCTCTTCAAAATGTGACAGTCTCATCTCCTTCACCACCAACTGGACTTACAGCCACAACTACATCATCATCACAAATCAACCTAAGCTGGACTGCACCTAACAACAATGGGAATTCTCCAATAACTGGTTATAAAATTGAAAGATCGATTAGTGGTTCAACTTGGAGTACGATTGTAGCAAATACTGGCAGTACTGGAACTACATATTCTGATACTGGCTTGTCATCGAACACAACATACACTTATCGCGTATCTGCAATAAACTCTATTGGAACAAGCAATCCATCCAATACTGCATCTGCAACTACTAGTCCATCTACAAATGCTACAAATTCTACAATAAATGTTGCAGCTGATGCTTACACGCATTTTACTTCACCCTATGACAAGCAGAACTTTAACGGTCAAGGTCTGATAGTAAAAGATGATTTTAGTTATTATGGTGGAAAAGATAATCGTAAGACATGGCTAAAGTTTAACCTGCCAGTTACTCCGTCTAAAATAACGCATGCAGTATTGAGGATGTATTTGACAAGCACAGAGGCTCCGGGCTCACTTGTGGATGTGTACCGACATAATAACAATACTTGGTCAGAGGGAACGATAACATATGATAACGAGCCTGCACACTTTGCAGCTCTATCTGCAGGTCCCTTTGCAGAACGATCTATGAACATGTCAAACCAGTATTATGATTGGGATGTGACAAATGCAATTACCTCAAGCCCAAGCGACAATACTATAACGTTGGTTCTTGTTGGAAACAGCATAAACAATGGTGCAGGATTCGCAGACAAGGAAAGCAGCAAGTCTCCACAACTCTTACTAAATACACAGGCTAGTACACAAGTACTCTATCATGATGACTATTCATCAAATACAGGCTGGACTCAGGTTGGAACTCAAGTTACTGTAGACAGTCTACAATTTCCAAACATGATAAAATTCAACAATGTATCAGGAGGCGGAGGCACAACAGAAGAGCGAGTATACAAACAGTTGCCTACCACTCTGCCTGCATACAACTGGGTTCTTGAGACAAACTACATGTTTACAGCATCAAGCAT
>Ga0207140_1043_pt2 | contig 19924 bp, 12 predicted proteins | sample Alteio_BWMinHeat_4_FD_153528 | JGI IMG/M metagenome (GOLD analysis project Ga0207140, IMG submission 153528) | Enriched cells from forest soil in Barre Woods Harvard Forest LTER site, Petersham, Massachusetts, United States -... | ecosystem: Environmental > Terrestrial > Soil > Temperate forest >... | reverse complement strand
GACGTCGTCTTGATGGACGTGCAGATGCCCGAAATGGATGGATTGGAGGCCACCGCCGTCATCCGTAAAAACGAGCAAGGCAGCGATGTTCACCTGCCGATCATTGCCGTCACCGCCCATGCAATGAAGGGAGATCGCGAGCGCTGCTTAGCCGCCGGGACGGATGGCTACATCGCCAAACCAATCGGCCAACAAGAGCTATTTGCGGAACTCAATGCCTGTAAAGAGCTCGTCCAGAAATACCGGCAAGCACGGGCCGCAGCGATGGCGAGGAAATCGTGAGCGGTGTTAATTCGCCTTTACCGCTAGAGTAATTTTGCCCGAGGGAACTTGCTGCAGAATCAAGGATTCCATGCGCAAGCCCCGAACCTTTTCATCATCTGGATAAAACTTCTCAATATTTCAAAGAAAAATCTGTAACGTCTCCCGGTCGGGAAGCAGTATGCAAAGAGTAGAGGAAATTGCTAGGCGTTGTGAGCTGATTTGATCGCAGTTGGCATTCATCGATTGTGCGACGAATCAGTTCACGAAAGGGTGGTTTTGTGTCCCCCTACTGCGCAATGCCTTATTAGCGGTCAGGCATCAATCAGGTCTATGGCTGGGGCGCGAACTTGTATCTAGCTAAACCTTTGGATATTTGGTGGGGATACCTCTTCCTGGGGATGGATCCCCAAGCATACTAGTAGGCCCAAAATAAAAGTGTAACGTTTCGCTGATTGTTGACAGTCCTAAGAGTAGGACAAAAAATGACAAGAAGTGATATTCGGAAGGCTTGCTTTCCAGTATCGGTAGCTGTGGCCCATGTTGCTCCTTTCTTGCGTAGAGAAAGGAAGCTGCGGCTTGGCGTGTGTTCTTTACTTTGGATTTTTGCAATTTTGAGTAAGCTTCGGCAACACCATGCAAAATAAGCAGCGAGCCAGTAGCAGATGGCTTGCAGATGCGCTGTTAAGACTTCACAGAAGAAACAGAGAAGCAGCCTCCATGTTGGATGTGGAGATTACTGGAAACGGAATAAGCGAGTGCACAAATCACAGAAAGCAATAGCGACTATCATCGTTCTCCTCTATACCGCATTGGCACATGCTACTACGTGCAACGTCAGCAGCGTCAGCCCGGCATCTCCTACCTATGGCCAGTCTGTGACTATCACGCTTAGTTTCAATCCGACATGCTCCAATTGCCAGACCCCTGGGCCGCCTAGTGGGACGATCACGTTTTACAGCAACGGATCCTCCATCGGCAGCACAAGTAATTCTAGCGGTGCTCCGTCAACCAGCTTGACGGTTACCTCGCTGGCTGCTGGAACCGATGAGCTCAGCTGTTCCTACAGCGGTGGAAATGGATGGGCTTCGGGTGGCGGCGGCAACTTTGCTGTGATTGTGAGTAAAGCTTCAAGCAGTACGGCAGTTTCTAGCTCGGCGAGTTCTTCGACGGTCGGTCAGTCTGTGACATTTACCGCGACCGTCAGTGGATCCAGTGGCACGCCGACAGGCACGGTCACCTTTCTGAACGGCTCAACTTCTCTTGGAACTGGAAGTTTAAGTGGAGGCCATGCAACATTCACAACCAGCTCGCTTGCCGTCGGCTCTTACAGCATTTCAGCCAGCTATGGCGGAGATAGCAATTTCAATAGCAGCTCGTCTAGTACGATTACGCAAACCGTAAACAAGGCCAACCCTAGCACATCGGTGACGAGTTCTATCAATCCATCGGTTTTTGGCCAATCAATTACATTCAAGGCAACCATCAGTGGATCGGGTTTCACGCCTACCGGCAGCGTTACGTTTTATGACGGCTCCACATCATTAGGCAGCGGCACATTAAGCTCGGGACAAGCTACGTTTTCGACCGCCGCCGAAAGTGTTGGCTCGCACAGTATCACAGCCCACTACAGCGGGGACTCTAACTTTAATGCAATTACCTCTTCGGCGCTGACCCAGACTGTCAACAAGGCGACTACCAGCGCTTCAGTCACAAGTTCATTAAATCCGGCATTACCCGGCCAGACGGTAAAGTTCACGGCGAGCATTTCCGTGTCCTCTCCAGGGGCGGGCACGCCGACTGGCACAGTGACATTCCTCGATGGGTCCACTTCCTTGGGGACTGGAACGCTTGGTGGCCTGCAGGCGTCATTTAGCACTTCGACTCTAAGTGTGGGAACCCACAATATTACGGCGAACTATGGTGGCGATAGCAATTTTCTGAACAGTAGCTCCGCGGTTTTAAGTCAAGCGGTGACAGGCCCAGCAATTAGCAGCCTGTCGCCAACGTCGGGGCCAGTTGGAACGGTAGTGACGATTAGCGGGGCGAACTTTGGCAGCACACAGGGTACGAGCACGGTGAGCTTCAACGGCACAGCGGCAACGCCAACGAGTTGGAGTAGCACTCAGATTGTTGTCCCCGTACCAGGCGGAGCCAGCACGGGGAACGTGGTGGTGACGGCGGGAGGAGTGGCCAGTGCAGGTGTGGTGTTTGCGGTCCTGCCGACGCCCACAATCAGCAGCCTGTCTCCGACATCGGGAGCCGTAGGGGCATCGATCACGATCACCGGGACGAACTTTGGCAGCACACAGGGTACGAGCACGGTGAGCTTCAACGGCACGGCGGCAACGCCGACGAGTTGGAGTAGCACTCAGATTGTTGTCCCCGTACCAGGCGGAGCTAGCACAGGCAACGTAGTGGTGACGGTGGGAGGGGTGGCCAGCGCAGGCGTAGTGTTTACGATCCTGCCGACGCCCACGATCAGCAGCCTATCTCCGACGTCGGGAGCCGTAGGGGCATCGATCACGATTACCGGGACGAACTTTGGCAGCACACAGGGCAGCAGCACGGTGAGTTTCAACGGCACAGCAGCAACGCCGACGAGTTGGAGTAGCACCAGCATCGTGGTGCCGGTGCCCAGCGGAGCGACTTCGGGGAACGTAGTGGTGACGGTGGGCGGAATGGCCAGCGCAGGTGTGGTGTTTACAGTCCTGCCGACGCCCACGATCAGCAGCCTGTCTCCGATATCGGGAGCCGCAGGGGCATCGATCACGATTACCGGGACGAACTTTGGCAGCACGCAGGGCAGCAGCACCGTGAGCTTCAACGGCACGGCGGCGACGCCAACGAGTTGGAGTAGCACTCAGATTGTTGTCCCCGTACCAGGCGGAGCCAGCACGGGGAACGTGGTGGTGACGGTGGGAGGAGTGGCAAGCGCCGGGATGTTATTCACGGTTGTGCCTGCGATTGCGGGCAACGAACTCACCAGCTTTGTAGCCTCTGACGGCTCTTTGCACACCTTTTATGTCGGGTCTAACCAGCATATCTACCATCTCTCCTGGAGCAGCGCGAGTAGCTGGCAAAGTCAGGATGTAACGGCAACTCTAAGCGGTAGCAACCTGGCCGCGGTTGGCAGTCCGCTGACCAGTTTCTTTAAGAGCGACGGGACGTACCACGTTGCCTATTTGGATGGAAGTAGTCACATCAACGAATTGGTCTACGCCTCTGGTACTTGGTCCGATCAGGATGCAACCGCCGCATCTACGGCGACTGTGACTGCGTCTGCAAACAGTCAACTGACGAGTTTCGCCGATGCCGCAGGGGATCACATTTACTACCTCGCCTCAACCCAGCATGAATATCAACTGCTGTGGAATGGGTCGAGCTGGGCGAATCAGGATTTAACAGCGCTGTCGGGGACCACAGTGCTTGCGGCTTCCGGCAGTGTGCTGAGCAGCTTTTCTCTGAACGATGGCAGCGAACATTCTTTCTACATCGGTGCCAATCAGCACGTTTATCAGATGCTGTATTTGTCTGGCAAAGGATACTTTAACCAGGACCTTACCGAGACCGCAGCATTGGATCTAGCCGATGGACCATGTGCACCCCAGAATGGAACCTGTTATGCAAGCGTGACGACAACCGTCGGATTCGGCGCGAATGGCAGCTACAACTTCCTCACGGTTACAAGCAACGTCGCTTGCAATACGGCGACCTTTGGCGATCCGGCTCCGGGAGTAACCAAAGCATGTTATTACGTCAATACGCCGTTTCCAGTGGCCGCAAGCGGCAGTGAGCTAACCAGCTTTAATGATGGCGCTGGCGATCATGTGTATTACCTCGATAGCGCCGGCCACAATCATCAACTGACGCTGGAGGGAGATCCGGGCGACATTACACAACCTTGGGTAGATGAAGACCAAACGGAGGATGCGAGCACAAGTGTGGTCGCCATTGCCGGCAGCGCTCTGACCAGCTTTGCAACGAGCGACGGCAGGGAACATCTCTTCTATATCGATACAAATCATCATGTGGATCAGATGCTTTACGGAGTTGCCTTGTGGACTAACCAGGACTTGACGGCTGCGTCCGGGGCGAGCCAAACGGCAGCAGGCAACAGTGGACTTACCGGTTTTGGAAATTCTGGCGGCTATACCACGAGCGTTCAATACTTCGATTCAACTGGGCACATCAATCAGCTCTCGATGTGCGGTTCCAATACCTGGCAAGATCTGGATCTGACCGCAATTGTCACAGGAGGCGGGGTCGCCCCAACCGTCAGCAGCCTGTCAAGCTCTTCAGGAGCTGTAGGTTCTACAGTGACGATTACCGGTACGAACTTCGGGGCCTGCCAGGGTGGCAGCACAATAACCTTTAACGGCACGTTAGCCACGCCGACAAACTGGAGCGATACCAGCATTACGGTGCCTGTGCCTGCCGGAGCAACGACTGGCAATGTTGTTGTGACGGTGAATGGTCTGGGCAGCACTGGCATATCGTTTGCCGTTGCTCCGGCAATCGCAAGTCTTTCGCCAAGTTCAGCAATCGTGGGCGCCACAGTCACCATCAACGGAACGACATTCGGGTCCATTCAGGGCAGCAGTATTGTTACCTTCAACGGTACCGTCGCGATGCCGACAAGCTGGAGCGACACACAGATCATGGTTCCGGTGCCGAACGGAGCAACCTCCGGACCTATTGTGGTCACGGTCGGCGGGCTGAGTAGTAATAGTCTTTCTTTCTTGGTGAACCTCAACATCAGTGGCCTTTCTGTGCCCGTGGGAGCGGTGGGCACACCGGTAACGATCATAGGCGGGGGCTTTGGCTTGGTGCAGGGCACAGTCACGTTCAACGGGACGGCAGCCACCTCGATTACAAGTTGGACCCCGAGTGCAATCGTGGCCACCGTTCCGACAGGTGCAACCACGGGCAATGTCGTAGTGACGGCGGGTGGAGTCGCAAGCAACGGCGTTCCGTTCACGGTTGTTGCCATGCCAAGCATCACGAGTCTGTCGCCAACGTCAGGATCTCCCAGCACGGTGGTGACTATTACAGGAAGCAACTTTGGCGCAACTCAGGGGACGAGTGCAGTATTGTTCAACGGAACCCCGTCCGCTCCAACCAGCTGGAACCCTACGACGATCGTGGTTCCGGTTCCAGCGACGGCAAGCTCAGGTCCGGTGGTTGTCGTGGTCGATAGTCTGCAGAGCAACGGAATAACGTTCATAGACGTATCCGCGCCGATCATTACGACCATCACCCCAACTTCGGGGACGGACGGGACATCCGTAACGATCAACGGCAGCCTTTTCGGCGCGAGTCAGGGCAGCAGCACGGTCACATTTAATGGCGTTGCTTCTGTTCCGACCATTTGGAATGCGAATGGCACTCAGATCGTAGTGCCGGCGCCTTCCAGTGTCACGACGGGACCTGTGGTGGTCACCGTGAACGGAATCGCGAGCAATGGGATTACGTTTGTAGCCAACCCAGTCGTAACCGGCCTCTCGCCCACATCGGGTGGTATTGGCACAGAAGTGACAATTGCGGGCAGAAATTTCGGTTCTACCGTGCCCACAGTGACCTTCAACGGTGTCGCAGCCGCGCCTTTAAGCTGGACTGCGAGCAGCATTGTTGTGCCCGTCCCGTCCGGCGCTACCTCTGGCAACGTCGTGGTTACAGTCGGCGGCGTGTCTAGCAATGCGCAATCGTTCACTGTCACCTCCGCGCCCGGCATCAGCAGTATCTCGCCGACGTCAGCCAATGTGGGAGCGCTAGTAACGATTAAAGGGTATGGTTTTGGCGCCACGCAGGGTGCAAACAGCATGGTCACCTTCAGCGGAATATCAGCTGTGGTGAAAACATGGAGTGCAAATCTGATTGTGGCTGCCGTACCACAGGGCGGAGTGGGGCCAGTGGTTGTAATCGTGAATCAGCAGCCTAGCAATGCCGTGATGCTTTCCCTGAAGTCTGGAGCTCCTACGATCACATCGCTATCCCCTTCACAAGGGCCGCCACAAATGGGATTCGCGATTGTTATCACGAACATCGATCCCGTTGTTGTTGGTTCGCTCACGGTTACGGTTGGAGATACGGTAGCCCCGATCCTGTCCACCCAAACTAGTACTGATGGCAACAGTTTTGCGCTAATTGTTCAAGTGCCCGTTGGATCGCCTCTGGGGAATGTGGCAGTCGTCGTTACCACCCCGGGGCCGCTCTCTCAACAAACTAACGCTCTGCAATTTAATGTTATTCCGACTTTTGGTTGCACACTGCCGTAAAACGGAGAGCTCACAAGCTTCTTAGTAAACGAGGGATTATTTTTATGCATACGGACAATCACATGCCTCAATCTCATATGCTGAAACGGTACGTGCGATTCGTTGTGGTTTTTCTCGCAAGTCTTGCCGTCATAGCCAGCGCGCAAGCACCAAAGAATGTTCCGGCAATGCCGGCTCATGCAACCCTGGGCAATGCGAACCTGGCAAGCCAAAGCGATGTGAATTCTAGCTCAGCGAACCCAACCACTGCGAAACCGGTTATACAAGGAGCGAGGAATCCCACTCTCCAAGAGCTCTACGCCATGTTCTTTGAGTACGCCGCACATATCGAAGCACGCTCCGATGCGGATGAAAAGGCCGGGTACGACAGAACTGATTATCGCCACCACCTGCGAAGAGCTTCGCAACTTACCGATGGCGAATATGCAATCGTACTTGCGGCGGCGCAGCGCTTCGCCGCCATCGATGCCGATGTGCAAACGCAACTAACGAGAGACATTGAAGCGGGATCGGCGAGTAAGGAACAAACCACTTCTCTCTTCGCTCGAAGAGATTCTTCTCTCAACGCGGAGATCGCCAATGTACGGCAATTACTGGGCGAAAAGCGGGCAGATATATTCGACGCATATCTGCAAAACGAGTATATTCCGCGAGGGACGCATCCTGCACCACCAGCCGCACCAGTGTCGTCACCACGATCGCCATCTTCTTCGTCGTCCTTCACACTACCTGCGTCGTCTCTTGACACTGGGTCGCAGACGGCAATTCCAACTCAAATTACGACCGCGTCCACTCTGCAATCTGCAAATTCGGCCAAGATAACTGCAGCGTCAACGCAGGTAACGGCCCAGGCAGTCAATATAATCGGCGCCCAAGTATGCGGCACGTACTCTACGAGTGAGTACAGCGGGTCTTTTGAGATTTGTGCAGATTCACAATTATCCTATACGGGTTCCGGAACAGTGGAACCTTATGCCCATTTGGTCGCCTCATGGAACAACATCGGATTTGACCCAAATAATAGCCTTGGTTATCTGCTGATACAAGGCTATTTCTCGGTAAATCAGGTATTCAATGACAACCTGGGATGCCACGCTTACTGGACCCAAAACATCCCAAACACTGCTTGCCAGCACAGCCCGGACGTACCATTGAGTCCAGGAAATCTGTACCAATGGTATGGTGTAACAAGCATGGGAGCTTACGATCTTAGCTGCGTAGTTCCTTCTCAATGTTTTGAAACACAGGAGTCTGTGCAGTCCGGTACTGCTGAGGTCCAGATATATTCTCCCAATATCAACTCCATTAGCCCGAACTCGTTCAATCCAGGTGCTACGGGAACGTTTGTGATCTCCGGCACCTCGCTGATCAGTCCGTTTCAGAATCCACCTTCCGTCGGCGTAAATGCATCAAACTTAGGCAGTTTCTCCGTGCAGAGCTACGACTACAATGCAGGCACGATTACGGTGTCTTATTCGATTTTGTCATCCGCGCCTCCGAGCACATATGCCGTAACGGTGAACAACGGATTTGGCACGGGTACGGGCAACATCAAGGTCAATGCTCAGCCGCCAACCATTACCAATATCACAGTAAATGGCGTAGCGAGCGCTCCTCTGCAGGCTGGTACGGTACAGACGATAACATTGACCGGAACCAATTTTGGCACCAGCGATCAAGTAAACGTCTCTACCGATGCTCAGTTTGTGTCTGTTGTTGTCGGCAGTGTTGGCACTCCGGTGAAAAGCGGAAATACGATGACCTTGACTTTCCAGGTTGCGACTGCAGTCGGTGCTTCCGCGGGCTCTACGAATTTTGTTTTGCAGACGAATGACGGAGCGTCGAACCCCAATGTTGCATCTCCGTACTTAGCTGTAGATCCGATTGTCTTGCCGCCACCGCAGATCATGAGAGTGACAAGTACCGTGCCATCGAATCTGCAGAACTGCACCGGAGGCACTGAAATCGATGGACAGACGACTCAGGTTTACGCCGGGCAGTTGTTGCTGCTTTGCTCTCCGCAGTCGAATTTGCCTGCAGGTGTCACTGTGACGTATTCATCTTGGTCTGCACAAAATCCGGCAGATCTTACAGGAGGTTACTGTGCACCCGGTGCGTTCGCGACATGTGGAACTGCAGGGCAAGAGCTGCCTAATCCGCCAATGAGCAATACCAGCAGCATAGCGTTTTACTGGGTTAATCCGGACAGCACTGAGAGCATGACTTATAAATATTGTGTCAACAATAGTACTTCGCAATGCACGTCGGTCACGGCGAATTTCGATATCAGCGGACCAACGCAGGCGCCGGCAAGCAAAGGGATGATATGGAGCATTACGTTGCTTGTAGGGGTGTCGGGGCCTCCAGATCTTGCCTTTGGCTCATATAACGCCAACGGGGTAGCCGGCTGTATCGAGAGCCAGCCCGGCGCGGGGTGCCCCCGCCAGGCCGGTATAACCTTCTTTAATGGTGCTGCTGCGCCTACAGGCAACGCTGGCACGTTTGAGTGGGTTCAAACCGTCAATTACGATCAACAGCAGCAACTCAACGTAGAAAATGGCATACAGGTGTGTGTATCCGCGACGCGCGCTGCTCCTATAAACGACGCGCAGGGGAACCCTGAGCTTGACAATTGGTATCCCTATCCATCGAAGCCTGATGTGCAGAGCGCATTCGACGCTCCCGCGTCTCAATTGGTTCCGCAAAATACAGAACAACAACGTGCTTTCAGCGCTACAATGTATTTGATGTGGGATCCAACACTCAACGTGGACGGATCGTCATGCACCGCCGCCTCTGATGTCTCTGGAACAAACGGTAAGCACAACACGGTGACAGCAAGTACCTGTGCAGGATCGATCCCCGTACCGCTTGCATCGCTGAATTGGGAGTATGCTGGTTGTGCTGTGAATACATACAACCCACAAATTGGTGTCAATGGGTGGAGTGCGGATCCTGGATATGGCTGCGGCCTCTGGACTCCGAGTCCTTCAGCAGGACCGAGTAGTACTTATCCCCAGTGGAACTATGCTGTTTCGAACGGGTTAGTTGTCTGCCACTGACGTGAATACGAGACGAATATGCGTATAGCTTTTGGATTGCGAAGGAAGACATTGGTTAAAGACCATGATCTTAAAGACCATAATGAGGAGGCGCGATGAGGATCTTATCTAAATTTTTGATATTCGCTATAGCTGTAGGTGTCATTCTGGCCGGAGTCGCACAAGCTCAGGTAGCTTCTCACAAATTGACCGTTCGTCCGGCAACGGATGTTTTTAAAGTGGGATCAAAAGTTCGCCTGAAAGTTGAGTTGGAGAACGTTTCGGATCACGACCTTACCATAACCGTGATTCCGTGGGAAAATAATGAGATTCATCCTGAAATTGAAGGTTTTCGTCCTGTCGTGGTTGACGCCAATGGGAAAGAGCCTCCCTTAACCAAGTGGGGCAGGCTGGTCTTTGGGCGGCCGGATCCTTCGGACAACCCAAACCATCTGGAGTTCACAATGGTGACAACGTCGCCTCTGGCGCCTGGCAAAACCTATACGTCGGAGATCATTCTGAGTGATTTGTACGATTTGAGTGTGCCTGGCACATATACGGTGCATGTTCCCCGCTTTGACGAAGACCTTAAGGTGATCGTGAAATCAAAGGCCACTACGATAACGATCGTACCTTAGGATTAGTGTCTTGCGTGTGGTGTGGACATTGTGCAACGCTGCATCAAGATGGGTTGTAGACTCGCTTTTGCCCTGGAGTAAGCCCCGGTTTACTCTCGTCGCAGCTGTTGCTAAGAGCATTCCCATGGCGCTTAGACCACTATGGAGGCGACGTTGCCGAAGGCGATATCCCTTGCGTTCGATCGAAGTTGCTCCTCCTGCGAGTCCCACCCATATGGGAGCACCTATGACGATCACGGTTAAGGTGAAAAGCATCAGTGGGGGCGAGATCTAGCGGTTTGCTTGATCTGTATTTCGTTCAGTATTCTTTAAGCCACCGATGCAATCAAAAGCAGTAAAGCACAAAAAGCACGCAATCAAGGTGGCAAAGCGGACCGTGCGCGGAGGTACTTCGCTGAGCGCTGTCTATAAGCCGCATTTCGATTCTTATCGACGATTGTTTTGGCTTAAAAATGTAACTGTAATAGCTTTGATCTGCGGTCTTGGACTTTCGTGGAGACTATGGATCTCATCACGTTTGTTTCCATTATCCCCGGTCAGCAGATCTTTGCCGGCTCTTGCTTTTCCATTCGATTACTTCTTGTTTTTTCTGCTGCTAGGCTTGTTGGCAGTGGCCGTTATGGTCGCTCAGCCGCGAAGGCTCATGTTTGCGGTCCTTGCTCTTGCCGGAATATTAAGTCTTTGGGACCAAACACGGTGGCAGCCGTGGTTTTACCAGTACTATTTCATTCTTGCTGCAATGGCTTTTTGTGGCTGGAAGAAGTCCGGCGAGAAAAATCCCCAGGTAGCACTGAATGGCTGTCGCTTGATTGTCATCTTTACATACCTCTGGGGCGGGCTGCAGAAGTTGAATGCAAACTTCATCAAGGAAACATGGCCCGATATGGCTGGGCCCGTTCTTCATTTTCTACCAAAGGCGATAGAAAAAATTCCATCATTTGCCATTCTGACAATACCGTTCATGGAAGTCGCGATAGCGCTGGGCCTGGCTACTCGTAAATACAGAAATCAAGCGGCTGTGCTGGCGATTGCAACACATATTGTCATCCTGGTGTTGCTTATTGGCAGTGGAGAAAATAGTGTGGTCTGGCCTTGGAATATCGCCATGTCGATATTCGTTGTAATTCTGTTCTGGAACAATAGGGAAATCGGTGTCCGGTACTTGATTTCCGGTGATCGTTTTCTTGTGCTGGCAGTATTGCTGTTTGGCGTGTTGCCGGCCTTCAGCTTTGTAGACCTTTGGGATTCTTATCTCTCCGCATCTCTCTATTCTGGAAATACGGATCAAGCGGTTATTTATGTCAGTCCGGCAGTAATCGAGCGCCTTCCAAAAGCGATCCATGAACATATCTGGCAGAACACGCAGCCATACTTTTTAGATATCAACAGGTGGTCGTATGGCGAACTAAATGCACCGATCTATCCGGAGCCCCGCGTCTATAAAAGCGTGACTGAATATATCTGCAAACTTGCAGGAGATTCAGCAGATGATGTTAGGTTGCGGATAAAGGACAAACCAAATCCGTTTACCGGCGTTCGGAAATCCGAGTACTATGATTGCAAGCATCTTGATTCTGAGCCGTAACCGTCTTGGTTCGTTGTGCTCCGCGTTTCAGTCTACGTGAAAGGGCTGTGGAGATTTTCGGATATGAGATCGTGAAATCGTTCCAAAACCATCTGGTTTGGGATCGCAAGATCTCTCGGTCGCCCTCATTGCAGAATCAGTGGGTTATGTGTGACGAGTTCGTACGGGTTTTCGGAACGCGACCAGTTTGCTGTAGATGCCATCGAGTCTTTGATCAAGCCTGGTTCAAAGGTGTATACATCAGCACAACATTGGTAGAGCTACATGATCGTGACGGATGCGCTTACGGGTATCCGGCAGAGCGAGCTTAGGGGGCTGAAGTGGGAAGACGTGGACTTCATCCGGTGTGAGATCAATATCGTGCGCTCGGTAGTGGGGAACGACGTTGGGACGTGTAAAACGGAAGCGTCACGCAAGCCGGTGCCAATGGATGAGCACATTGCGCAAGTGCTCATGGCATGGCGTCAGGAGAGTGTTTTACACGAAGCCCGATGATTGGGTGTGGGCATCGCCGCACAAGAAGGGCATTCAGCCCTACTGGCTTACGACTCTTATGCGCTATTTCATCCATCCTGCTGCGAAGGCGGTTGGGATTGAAAAGTGCATTGGATGGCATACCTTTCGGCACACTCTCATCAAGTCGCTGGGTGTGGATGCCAAGGTTGTCCAAGAGTTGCTGCGGCACGCCTCATTCAAAACGACAATGGACAGCTATACTCAGGCGCTGAGTGAGCCTAAACGCCAGGCACAAAATGCCTTGGCCGATCTGATCATGCGAACTGGCAAGGTTGGTCACGCATGAATGTTGTGTACTGTTGTGGGAAGAATCGCTCGGATACCTGTAAGTTATTGATTCTTGGCGTCCCCGACGGGATTTGAACCCGTGTTATCGCCGTGAAAGGGCGGTGTCCTGGGCCGGGCTAGACGACGGGGACGCTGTTTTGAGGGAGGAATGTGTCTCCACTTGCGAGACACAAAGAAGAGGCGGCATCCGGCCCGCCTCTACCTTTCTATAGTACCAGCGCATGCGGAAAGACGCAAAGCCGGTGCGCACAAAATTCGTTTACAGCAGTAGTTACCGCTAAAGCTACTGCTGCCCGCCGCTACAGTTTCTGCACCGCCTGCACCAATGACGTGAGGCTGCTCTTGGCGTCGCCGTAGAGCATTCCGGTAACGGCCTTGAAGAACAGCGGATTTTCGAGTCCCGAGAAGCCTTTGCCTTTGCCGCGTTTGAGCACTACCACCGAGCGGGCGCGGTCCGCTTCGATGATCGGCATGCCGGCGATCAGGCTCTTGGGATTATCGCGTGCATCCGGATTGACGACGTCGTTGGCTCCGATCACCACGACAACATCTGTCGACGGCATTTCCGGGTTGATCTGTTCCATTTCATAGAGAGACGAATAGGGGACGTTGGCTTCGGCCAGCAGCACGTTCATGTGTCCAGGCATGCGGCCTGCAACCGGGTGGATCGCGTATTTCACGGCAACACCGCGCTCTTCCAGAATGTCGCCGAGTTCGCGGACCGCGTGTTGCGCCTGTGCAGTTGCCAATCCGTAGCCGGGGATGAAGACCACGCGGTTGGCGTAGGCGAGCTGCACGGCAACGTCGTCTGCGCTGACTTCGCGCATTACGCCGCCAGCTGCGGTTGTGTCCTGGGCGACAACGGCGCCGAAGCCACCGAAGAGCACGTTGGTGATCGAGCGGTTCATGGCGCGGCACATCAGGATCGACAGAATGAATCCCGAAAACCCATCGAGTGTGCCGGCGATGATGAGCACGTTGTTCGAAAGCACGAAGCCGGTGGCAGCCGAGGCCAGGCCAGCGTAGGAGTTCAGTAGCGACATCACGACCGGCATGTCGGCCGCCCCGATGGGGATTACCAGCAGAACGCCGAAGACCAGCCCGCAGCCAACCATGGCAAAGAACAACAGCGGCATTTCCGGTTTGATGAGCCAGGCAATGAAGAAGCCTACGATCGAGAGGGCGAGAAGCAGGTTAACGAAGTTCTGCCCTTTGAATTGAATCGGTGTGCCGCGCATCCACTCCTGCAACTTCAGTGCGGCGATGATGCTGCCCGTGGTGGTGAGCGATCCGAGCATGACTTCAAAACCGAGGGCTCCCATCTTGAAGCCGCCCAGGTGCGAACCATGGATCACGTATTCAGCTACGCCGACAAGCGATGCGGCCAGCGCGCCGAAGGCATGCGAGAGTGCGGTTCGCTGTGGCATGGCGGTCATGGCTACGCGCGCCATGGGGACGCCGATGGCTGAGCCGGCAACGAGTCCGATTAAGATCCATTGATACGACACCACCTGCGGATTGAATAGCGTACCGATCACTGCCGCAGCCATGCCCAAAGCGGCCAGAATCATGCCGCGCCGCGCGGTATCAGGATGGCTGAGTCCCTTGAGCCCCAGAATGAAGAGAATCGACGCCGTCAGGTAGATTGCTTCGATTACATAGGTGAGGTAGCTCACTTTTGCTCTCCCGGCTTGATGACTTCTTTCTTGCGGAACATTTTGAGCATGCGATCGGTAATGAGAAATCCGCCGGTGACGTTGATGGTTGCCGAAGTCACGGCGACGCAGCCCAGAATGGACGCCAGCAGCGCATGGTTCTCATGGTGCGCTCCGGCGATTACCAGCGAACCAATGAGCGAGATGCCGGAAATCGCATTGGTTGCCGACATCAGCGGCGTATGCAGTAACGGAGGAACGCGCGAAATCAACTGATAGCCGAGAAAGGCCGCTAGCGCAAAGACATACAGGGAAGCAATAAGCACCAGAGGATTGACGTGGGTCGATTCCTCTTGCAGCAGTGCGATTGCCATGGGAAAGAATGAGTGGAATGCGTTCATTACGCTCTCCTCGAAGCAGGGCTCTCAATGGCGGCAGCGACGCGAGGATGCAGATTTCCTCCCTGGAAGGCGATGCATGAGCCTTTCAGTATCTCGTCCTGCATGTCGATCTTGAGTTCCCCTTTATTCACGATCAATGAAAGAAAGCTGGTGAGGTTGCGGGAGTAAAGCTGGCTGGCATCGAATGGAACCGTTGCCGGCAGATTCAGAGGCGAAAGAATCGTCACACCGTGATGCACAACTTCCTGGCCCGGTTTGGTCAGCGCGCAATTGCCTCCGGTGCTGCCTGCGAGGTCAATAATGACCGAACCTGGTTTCATGCTGTTTACTGCTTCTTCGGTGAGCATCAGCGGAGCGCGTCTGCCGGGAATCTGCGCGGTGGTGATCACAACGTCAGAAGTTGCGGCACGTTTGGCGACCATGTCACGTCCGCGTTGCAGGGCCTCTTCGCTCAGCTCTTTCGCGTAGCCGCCGCTGTCTTCCGTCTGGATTCCGCCGAGATCGACCTCGAGAAATTTGGCGCCCAGCGACTTCACCTGTTCTCCGGCCGCAGCGCGCACGTCATAGGCTTCGACCACTGCGCCGAGCCGTCGTGCGGTGGCGATGGCCTGTAAGCCGGCAACGCCCGCGCCGAGCACCAGCACGCGTGCCGGCGGAATGGTTCCGGCGGCGGTCATGAGCAAAGGGAAGAGGCGTGGCAGTCGTTCGGCTGCGAGAATCGCTGCTTTGTATCCGGCGGTGGTCGCCATGGAAGAAAGTGCGTCCATGGATTGTGCTCGCGTAATACGTGGCACAAGTTCCATGGAGAATGCTGTCAGCTTCCTGGTGACAACCGGCGCAAGTGCGGCAGGTTCGTCGAGCGGCTTGAGAAAGCCGATCACAACGCAGCCTTCGGGTAGACGTAAAAAATCGTCCGCCTCCGGACGATTGACGCAAACCACGATGTCGGCTTTCTGCGCCAGCGCGGCGCCATCTACAATGCTTGCGCCAGCCGCCTTATAGTCGTCGTCGAGAATGCCTGCTTTCTCTCCGGCGCCCGCTTGTACACATACCTCTGCACCAGCGGCGATTAGTTTTTTTGCGGATTCAGGAACCAGGGCGACCCGTGTCTCGCCTGCCTGCCGTTCGAGAGGAACTGCGATTCTCACAAGATGCTCTCCAGATGAGACGCGTTATTTTACATCCAAAAGAACCAGACCAGTCTATTCCGCGCCAACGATCCATTCAATGTTCGAAAAGGGAACGAAGACGGCAAGCTTGGCTGCGCTCTGAAGCGCCTGTGGCAATGGATAATTGCCACGAATTTCTTTCAGCACTTCATCGCTTGAGAACCATACGCCATGTTCGGTTACATCTGCCACTGTACCCGCAGTGGGTTCGAGATGAAGAAGCTTGAAGAAAACCGGCGCATGTTTCATTTGGCTTACGGTCATTGATGTCTCCTCCATCTTGTCTCAGTATCCGGTATATTGCAGCGGAATACTGTGCTCAAAAGCACATCGAAGATGTGATGGAGCTTACGGTATGTGTGGGCCGGCTGTCCAGCGGCAACGACGCGCGAGTGTCACTGCGCTGGAGTAATGAAGCGGTACTCAACGCGGTTTTTGCCGCTTTGCTTTACCGTGTACATCGCACGATCGGCGTGTTCAAGCATCTTTTCGGCGGATTCATCGTCACGGCGAAAGGTCACCGCGCCAATACTGAGCGTTACCGGATGATTAGGAAAGGCTCCGCACACCAGCATACGCTCGTGCAGTTTGTTGACAATCGTCTTTGCTGCCGGTTCGTCGGTGTCTGGAAGCAGTACGGCGAATTCGTCTCCGCCAAGACGCGCCACGGTATCGCTGGAGCGCACCGTACTCTCCATGCAGCGGGCGAGGCTCTTTAGTAGAGAATCCCCGGCTGTATGTCCCAGTTTGTCGTTGACCAGTTTAAAGTCATCAACATCTATATAGGCGACGGACAGCGGTTTGCCCTCGCGGCGCATGCGCCGGTTTTCCGCGGATAACAGAGCCAGAAAGGCGCGTCGGTTCGCGAGTGCGGTCAGCGAGTCATGCAGCGACTGGTCCTGGACGTTCTGGTAGACGCCGCGCACTTCAGAAAAAATGATGGCGAACACCGCCAGCGTGGCGCCGCTGGTCATCACGTTCCAGAACTCGACAGAGTCCCAGGCGCGTCCCCAGTGGATGCCGTCGAAATGCAACATCACCGCCACTGCAATGGCCACAAAGCTCCAGCCCAGCGGCCGGGATACGAACCAGATCGCAAACGAAACCGGAATCAGGAAAAAGAGCGTTAGATCAAGACGAGGCGAAGTGATATAGCGGATGGCAATGACCGCCAGAAACATCGTCACGGCCATGCCGCCCAGAAGCGCGCGCGGAAGCTTGCTCAGCCATGCCGTCAGGTTGGGGTCGGCTTTTGCCATCGATGACAGAATTATAGAAGGCATTTGAAGGCCAAACCCTGCCGGAAATAGGATGTTTTACAGGCGCCTCGATCCGCCTGGATTCAGCGAGTTTTCATTGTCGCGGCAATCCGGATTCAGGATATTTTCAGTCACCGCGCCTAGGATGGCCTTTGCTGAACTTGATCTATGGCTTTGCATAGACAAGTCCGGCATCCGACCTCAGTCTTCACAATATGAAATCTGGTTTTGCCCTTCTGGTGCTGTTTTGCTGTGTGCTCGCTCCGCATGCGTGTCTCGCGCAGGCAGTCGGCAACAATGTCAGCGGTGTTGTGCTCGACCCTTCAGGCGCGACAATTGCCGGAGCGCAGGTGGAGTTGAAGCGCGCCGACTCAGAGGCAATCGCGTCCGCGGTTACGAATAACGCCGGCGGTTTCCATTTCGACGGAATGAGTGCTGGACAGTATCACATCGTTGTACAAGCCACGGGATTCAAGGATTCCGGGCAGGATGTGAATATTGGCTCCAAACCTATAAGCCTCAAGATCGTGTTGGCCGTTGCTGCCGAGGCAGAGACGATCGAGGTAGGCCCAAATGCAGGAAGCTCGCAGGTCAGCACCGAAATTGCAGAAAACCAGAATGCCAATGTGCTCGATCGGTCGGCTCTCGATCATATGCCGGTTTTCGACCAGGATTACATCGCCACGGTATCCCGCTTTCTCGACGACAATGCCATCGGCACCAATGGCGTGACCCTGGTGGTGAATGGCCTGGAGTCGAACGGCCCGGGCGTCACCGCGTCTGCCATTCAGGAAGTGAAGATCAACCAGAACCCGTATTCGGCCCTGTTTTCGCGGCCCGGGCGGGCGCGGATGGAAATTACCACCAAAGGCGGCACGCCACAGTTTCACGGTACGCTGACCTTCATGTTTCGCGATTCGGTCGTCGATGCCGCCAACGCATTTGCCGGCGTCAAGCCGCCGGAACAGCGGCGCTATTTCGAAGGGTCGCTTACTGGCCCGCTGGGAAAGAGCAAAAAGACCACGTTTCTGCTTTCTCTGAATCAGGATTATCTCGATCTGCAGAATATCGTCGTGGCGCAGGGGCTCAGCGGACCAATCAACGAGAATGTTCCTAATCCTACGCGGCACTTCTTTGGCTCGGGCCGCATTTTTCATGACTTTACGCCTCACGACCAATTCTGGATCGGCTACTCCTACGAGCGAAAGACCGTGCAGAATGCCGGCGTCGGAGGCACGGTTATGCCAGAGGCGGGCACGGATACCAAGTCTCAGGAACACGAAGTCAACGTTAGCTATCGCCATACTTTTTCAGGGACGACGGTGAATCAGTTGCGATTCCTGCTGGGTCACCACGATCTTCCGACAACCAGCATCAACCCAGAACCGGCAATTGTGGTGCAGGGCGCATTTACCGGAGGCGGGGCGCAAGCGAATTTCCGGCGCACCGAATATCACCTCGAAGGCACCGACATCGTAACGCGAGTTGTCGGCAAGCATGAGCTCAATTTCGGTGTGGACGTGCCCGACCTCAGCCGCCGCGCCTTTGACGATTTCACCAATACGCAGGGGACATACACGTTCGCCAGTCTGGCGGCGTATCAGGCAGGACTGCCCACCACCTATCTGGTGCAGCGTGGACAAGGGCACGTTGCATTTATGGAGCTGAATTTTGCCGGCTTCGTGGAAGACAAAATTCGCCTGCGTCCGGATTTGGCCATTTCCGTGGGATTGCGTTACTACTGGCAAAATTACTTCAATGACCGGGCTACGAACTTTGCGCCACGTTTAGGTTTTGCTTACGCTCCCAGCAAAAACCGCAAGATCGTTCTTCGCGGCGGCGCCGGAATCTTTTATGACCGTACCGGTCCATGGCCGATTGCCGACCTTCTGCACTTTAACGGCGTGAATCTGCTGCAGTACATCGTCGAAAATCCTTCGTTCCCGGTGGCGCCAGCATCTCTGGCTGCGGCTCCGACAAGTTTGATGGAGCTCGATCCCCGTACGCGCATTCCGTATACCCTGCAGTACAGTGCCAGCATCGAGCGCCAAATGACCGCAAAGAGCACCGCTACCATAGCGTATGTAGGCTCACGCGGTATGGATATGTTCCGCTCCATCGACGCGAATGCGCCGCTGCCGCCAAATTTTGCAACTATACCCAATCCAGCGCTGGGACAGGTATCGGAAATGCAATCCGAGGGCTACCAGAAGAGCAATGCTCTGGAACTCACCTTTCAGGGCGCGCCGAGCAAGTACTTCACCGGCCAGGTGCAATACCGGCTCAGCAAGACCTACAACAATACCGGCGGAATCTGGTGGTATCCGCAGAATAGCTACGATCCATCGGCGGACTGGGCACGGGCAGGGAATGACCGTAGGCATAAATTCGACATGATGGGCAGCCTGCATCCTACCCGCTTTTTCAATCTCGGGATGGCCCTTTCGCTTTACTCCGGATTGCCGGTAGATGTGACAACCGGCAGCGACAACAACCTGGATGGCATTCTCAATGACCGGCCTGCAGGCGTTCCGCGTAACTCGATGCATGGCCCAGGGCAGATCAGTCTCGATTTCAGCCTTTCGCACGATTTTCTGCTGTCGAAGGCCCGCGACCATGCCAAAACACTCTCCGCCGCGCTGAATGCCTTCAATATCCTCAACCATACGAATGATATGACCTACGTAGGGGTCATCACTTCTCCTTTCTTCGGACACGCAGTCACCGCCCTGCCGCCAAGACGCATGCAACTCGACCTCGTCTATAAATTCTGAGCTATCATCTGGGCTGGCCCCAAAATTCGATCTTCTGTGCAAATTTTTCTGGAACCGCC
>Ga0207140_1054_pt1 | contig 20056 bp, 25 predicted proteins | sample Alteio_BWMinHeat_4_FD_153528 | JGI IMG/M metagenome (GOLD analysis project Ga0207140, IMG submission 153528) | Enriched cells from forest soil in Barre Woods Harvard Forest LTER site, Petersham, Massachusetts, United States -... | ecosystem: Environmental > Terrestrial > Soil > Temperate forest >... | reverse complement strand
GTTATTCTAGTTACCACTGTTTTGAGATTGATTGCCATGAAATACAACTGGAACTTGCCCAAAGTGCGTTGAAATGTGGTTTTGCCTAAATTATTGGGTGCTGTAACCCTTTAGCTTTCCTGACAATGCTTTTGCTTGTCCATGAGCTCTCTGTATTGTTGCATCCTTGGTATCATCAGTAAGGAAGCCTGCTTCTATTGCAAGTGATCTTGCCTGCTGGGCAGCCTTTGCAAGTATGATGTTGACGTTCTCCTTTGTTACATATCCTATCTCTATTGATAGAGCCAATGCTTCTTGGTGTGCCTTGGTAAATGCTGTTCTGTATTGTTCTACATCTACTGTTAGCTCTTCTTGATTGTACACTATCTTGTCTTCCAAGGCTGAGTTTAGTACAATACCTGCCTCTACTGCCTTGACATCAAGTTTACTCAGTAGGGTAGCCAATTTTGCAGATATCGTGTCTCCTTTCTTTGCTGCAGTTGAATCCTTTGTTATCCAAACTGTTCCTTGATCAATCTTGGTTGATACTCCTGCTTCTTTAAAATCAGTAAGAATTGGTCCTGGGGTGATTCCAGTGTTACCTGCCTTGATTATTACATCGATACTTGCCTTGTCTCCGCCTCTTGCTGCCATCATTATCTTGTTTTTGCCAAGCAAAATGTTGAGCTTGATTGGACTCATATTTGTAAACATCAAGACACATTGTCCAACTAGATTTGCTGCAAGTTTTTCAAGTCCTGGAATCTTTAATGTAGAAAGTGATTTTTGTGCAACTTTATCTTTTATGCTTACGATCTCTACTTCGCCCTTGAATTTTTTTCTTAATGGTAATAACTGTGAAGATCTTACTTTTTCCATTCTAACTAGTGCTATGACTTTGTATTTGCCTGGTAATTCTTGTAGGTGTTGATACATCTGCGTTTTCTTTTGAGGATATTTTGTTCTATTTTGGTGCATCTTACTTTGTTCCCGGTTGTGTTGGTTTTACGATTTTTCCCATACTTGTTTTGATCATTATTTTCTTGATGTTCTTGTCACCGCTTGGTAATTTCTTTTCTATTGTACTGATAACTGCATTAGCATTTGCCAGCAAATCTGCATCAGACATTGTCTCATCACCTATCTTGCATGCCAATGAAAGAGAGTTTTTCAGTCTAACTCTAATTGAGGATTTGAATCTCTCCAATATTGATTCAATTGGAGCATTAAATGGAAGTGGTGTTGGCATCTTTCCTCTAGGGCCCATGAATTGACCTAGTGTCTTACCAACATTTGCCATTACTGAAGTATCTGCAAGGAAAAAGTCATAACCGTTGATTAACTTGCGGGATTCTCTCTTGTTGGAACCCATCTGTGTTACTTGTGCACTGTCTACTACTAAATCAGCATTGGCACTCTTTGCCTTTGTACCAAGATCTCCTGATGCAATTACGCATATTGCAGATGATTTGTTCATCTTTTTTGGTAGCTGGACTGTCTCATTTATCGCAAATCCTTTCTTTACATCAATATCTCTGAAAACCATGATTAGCTCTACTGCTTGCTTGAATTTTCTTGCCTTTGTATTCTTTTTAGCGTCTGATATCATTTGAGCTATCTGGGACTCGGTAATCATTACAAAAGCTTTCTGATTTGCCTATTTAAAATCCTTTAGCGACAAAATCGTTCGCGAATTATATAATTGTAAAAATTTCGTATGGTATCACTAGTCTTGAAATAAGAATACTTTTGGAAAAGTAACTTACATTTATTAAATAGTAATAAAAACAAGTCGCAAAGTTGCACAAATTCGACGAATTAGATATGAAAATAATTACCGAACTTAGCCGAGATGGTAACACATCAGTTCCGAATCTCTCAAAAAAACTTGGTGTAAACACTTCGGTTCTCTATAGCAGAGTAAAGCGACTTGTCAAGAAAAAACTAATCAAGAAATTTACCATTGTAGTTGACGAGTCTTTGATTGGCATTGGAGTAAGAGCTACTATGGGTATTAACAGAGATCCCAAGCTAAAGGACGCCATACACAAGGCGTTATTGAAAACTCCCGAGATTGTTGCAATCTCTGAAGTTACTGGAAGATTTGATATTTTGTTGACTCTGAGGGCACAGAACCTTGAGGAATTGCACACTGTGGCTATAGAAAAAATAGGAAAGATAGAGGGAATACAAAATACAGAAACTTTTGTTGAATTGCAGAAAACAGATAAAGATCCAGTTTATTCAGTGACAGAATAATTTACTTGAATTTTGCATCCCACTTGCCTGATTCCAGATCAGCGGTTGCTTCTTTTGGATTCTTACCATCTATTTTGATTCCAAGTGCAAGACAAGTTCCGATTATTTCTTTTGATGCTGATTTTATGTTTAATGCATAAGATGAATCTATTTTCAACTTGGCAACCTTGACAACAGAATCTGGTGAAATATCTCCAACCCAAGTGGCACCAGATGTTCCTGATCCTTTCTGAATGCCAGCCTCTTTTAGAATTAGAGCTGCAGCAGAAGGAATTCCAACCTCTACAGTCCATTTCTTTGTTGACTTGTCAACAGTGACTGTAACAGGTACTTTCATTCCCTCAAAATCTTTAGTTTTTTCGTTTATGGCAGTAACTATTTGTAAAATGTTAACACCTAGTGGTCCCAAAGTTGGACCCAAAGGAGGACCTGCACTAGCTTGGCCTCCTGTTACAAGTGCAGAAACTGTCTGTATGTCTGCCATGTTTTCTTTTTCCTCTAAAATGTAAATTTAATCCTTGCTAATGAGTTGATGGTTTGAGATAATTTGCATCAACAGTAACTGGCAATTGGTATGGTGCATCAAGTAAAATCACTGTAGCTTCTTCTTTGTCATGATCTACTCTTGTGACCGTGGCTTTCATTCCCTTGAATGGACCGCCGATAATCTCTACTACTTGATCCACAACAAGTTCTGATACGGTGGATTTCTTAACCAGATAACCTTCAATGTCCTTGAATGTTAGCTCTCCTCTTAGTTGGCCTCTTATGTGTCTGATTCCTTGCAATGCATCAAATGCTGCGTTTGCATCTATTGCCTCTACGACAACATATCCCTTGAGATTTTCTAAAAGTAGAACTGATTGTATGTTAAGTTTTTTTAGTTTGATTCGATTCTCCAAGAGTCCCATGACAACCTTTTCTTGACCTCCTGTGGTTCTAACTGCGAAAAAGTGTGATTTTGTTTCTTGAGCCATTTTATCTATGTCCTAAATTGATAACAGCAAATGTGAATTGAATTATGAACCCGATGGCACCAAGTGTGGCCATTCCCAGAATTACTAGTCTCAAGTGTTCCATATAGTCCTCCTTGTCTGACTTTTTGGCAAGTTTCATAGTGTTGACCATGTCCTTGAGCATCTGTTTTGGATTTACCTTTATCAATGGAGAACTTTCCTAAAGTGTCCTTATAATTCTTATTTTGGACATGGATTGCGGTACTTTACATCATCTTAGCTGTTTAGATATTTGCGTCTATCTTTTACTAGTTTTGGTTCTAGATGCACCTTTGAGGGGATGAATATTTTTCTATGCTTGTCTTACTTTAATGGCTGAAATGCCAATAGACATTCTTCTTTACCAAAATCAAACGTTATGGTTACTTGGGTGGTGATTTTTTTGATGCCGGTTCGGTCAAAATCTGTTACATCTTTTGGATTCAATGATAACCATTCTTCAATGAGATCTTCTCTGCTTCTTGCTCCCAGTATCTTCAATGGTTCTACTGATTGTATCTTGTCTGAATGTTGGTTTTTGTATGGCAATTATTCACTCACTTTCCATTCGCATCTTTTGTTTTCTCTCTGCCAAAATTTTCAAATTCTACTGATCTTTCAAATGCCTCTTTTATTGGAATCAAGGTGCTGACAATGTTCTCTTTTTGTTTTTCAACCAGGTTTTTAATTTCTTCATACTCTGACTTTCTTGGTAGATTCTCTATTGCATTAAACAAGACATTGACCTCTTTTAGTACATTGATGGAAACTAGGTATGATCTGCCAAGAAAATAATTCATTGTCTGTAATGAACTGTATACTGCCTTCAATTCTTCATCTGGCGTAACATTGGCAAGACGTTCAAACACTTTGCTGTATCTTTCTAGTACACCTGCAATATCTGATAAATTTTTTTTATATTCTTCAGAATGGGACATTTTTTTATTTCTCTTTTAATTCATTTTTTACTTTCTTTGGATCTTCATCTTCTAACCATGTCTTTAATGCAATTTCTACCAATTGGGACAAATCCAGTTCTCTGTCTATGGCATCTTTTTTTGCTTCTTTCCAGACTGAAGGGTCTATCTTGATTGATGTTGTATCTCTCTTTACATTTGGATCTAGTTTGACTTTCGTGTTGTTATTATACTACTAGTATTATTTAAATTTTAAAGTATATTTTCATTTAAGATAATAAAGTGGTGCCTTGACTATTATCATATGGAATTGTTGGTTGCATACGAATCTGATCCTGCTGGTTCCAACATGGCATCATTTATCTCAAAACAAATGAAAAAAGAAGATGGAATTTATCGCGGAAATGGTTTTGATCTTGTAATAATACCGACTCCTGCAATATCGGCAGACTGGCTTGAAGAAAAATATCATTATGATGGGTATGTATTTTTGTCAAAGCATGCGTCAGAAAGCGGAACTCTAGCATTGACTTGTCATAGTACCGGAAATTTTAGCGATGCCATGTATGGTGGGTTTGCACGACAAGTGGCAATACCACATCCACATTTACAAAAATCATACATGAAGAGGTTGTGGGAAGAAAAGGATGTCTTCTCAAAGTTTGACATAACAATAGAGGCAACTCATCATGGACCTACTGCCTTGAGCAAGCCCACACTGTTCATTGAAATAGGTACAACTGAAAAAGAATGGACCGATAAAAAATTGTGTGAAAATGTAGCAAAGATTGTCCTAGAAGAAATGTCTGAATCACCAAAAAAATATGATGTCGCTATATGTTTTGGAGGTACTCATTATCCTAGTAAATTCAATAAGGAATTACTTGATGGCGATCTTGCATTAGGGACTGTAATCCCAAAACATGGTTTGGATAGTATGGATTTGGACCTTTTTAATCATATATTAAAGCAGAACAGTGAAGCCAAATTTGCACTCGTAGATTGGAGTGGACTTGGGAAGAGTAAACAAAAAATAGTTGAAATGATAAACTCTACTAATTTGGAGATGATAAAAATTTGAAACTTGAGCATAAAGTGTATGAAAAACTCTTACAAGTTCCAAAGGGGAAGGTAACAACATACTCTGAGCTTGCAAAGGCTGTTGGCCTGAAAAATGGACAACGCGCCATTGGAAGAATTATGAACAAAAATCCTTTTCCTGTTATAGTTCCATGCCATCGAGTAATTCTATCCACTGGTAAGATTGGGGGCTATGCATGGGGGGAGAAGATAAAGACCAACATGCTTTCAAAAGAAGGAGTGCAAATCAAGAAAGGAAAAATTCTTGATAAAGATAAAATCTTTAGATTCTGAGTTTATTTCTTGGAACGAACTTCTTCTATCAAGCTTCTAAGGTGAGCCAAGTTTCTTACTTGATTTCCACCAACTTGTTTGTACAGTTTCCAATAACTTACATTCGGAATTTCTTTTCTTGATTTTGAAACTTTTAGCTGGTGTCTCATTGCTCTTATTCTCTTGACGTATACTTCCTTCTTTCCTACTCTGGATCCCTTTCTTCCTTTTTTAGAACCTTGTTTAGTACCACGTTTGCGTCTTTGTGCTTTCTTAAAATGTGCTCTTCCTTTTGAAGTTCCTACAACTGGTTTTACTTGAATTGTTCCTGCAGTTATCAAACTTCTTATGTTGTCACGAGTGATTGCATCAGTTACATCGTCTAGATATTCTGGATCAAATCTTACTCTACCTACACCGACTCCAAGAATTCTGGAGACTAGCTTTCTTTTGGACTTAAGATTTACTACCACTAGCTGACACTCTCGCGTTGAATACTTTAAAGTTCTTTTCTAATGCTTTTGTAATTATTTCATTTCGCTTCTTCTTTCCTACTCCATGACCAAATCTAACACCGTCTTTCTTTGGATCAAGTTTTTCCAAGTCTTTCAAGTTGTAAACTAAATTATCTGTAAATCCTGAAGGATGCAATCCTCTTGCGATCTTGGGTCCGCCATATCCAATTCGTACTAGAGCTGGCCATCCTTTCTTCTGCTTTCTCTGATGGTTGTCCATGCCCTTTGGCTTTCTCCATGTTTCTGCAAGTCTTGCATATCTCCAACTCTCTTGTCTTACAAAGTCTGGTCTGTGCTCAGCCACCTTTCTTCTAAGTTCAAGAGCTTCTTTATTGATAGGCATGTACACGACTCTGACTAAATTTTTACAATAAATACGTTTCTTGCTTAGCCTGCCGTGATCCGAAGAGATAATAAGGATTTTCATAGGGAATCGTCTTACTAGATGATAGAGGATTTGGAACCTACGATCACTCATCACGTTGTATCTCAATTGGAGCAAATGGGAATAAAGCCTGCAAAAATACAAAGAAATTTGCAGGTCCAGAATCTCATTGATCTAATCGAAGAAAAAAACGAAGGTATTCTCACTGCAAATGGCGCGATGGCAGTAAAAACTGGAAAATATACTGGAAGGTCTCCAGATGACCGTTTTATAGTAGATGATGAACTAACTCACAATACTGTTGACTGGGGTAAAATCAATCACTCATTTCCAGAAGACAAGTTTGATAAAATATTTGAAATGATGAAAAAACACATCGATGGAAAAGAGATCTTCATCTTTGATGGATTTGTTGGTGCAGATGCAGAACACAGATTGCCAATCCGAATCATAACTGACCATCCATGGCAGAGCTTGTTTGTAAGACAACTCTTCATTAGGCCGACTACATCTGAACTAGAATCTCATAAACCAGAGTATACCGTTATTGCACTAAATGATTTCAAGGCAACACCTGAAACAGATGGTACAAAAACTGATACATTCATTCTTCTTAATTATACAAAAAAAATTGTCTTGATTGGAGCAACATCATACGCTGGAGAAATAAAAAAGGCAATGTTTTCTGTAATGAATTACATCTTGCCATCACGTGGTGTCTTTCCAATGCACTGCTCTGCTAATATTGGAAAAAGTGGTGATACAGCTTTATTCTTTGGTCTTTCAGGTACTGGAAAAACTACGTTATCTGCTGATGCAAATCGCAAGTTGATAGGTGATGATGAACATGGTTGGTCCGATAAAGGAGTTTTTAATTTTGAAGGCGGATGTTATGCAAAATGCATCAATCTCAACAAAGATGCCGAACCGCAAATCTGGGATGCAATAAGATCTGGTGCAGTACTTGAAAATGTTGTAATTGACAAGAAAACCATGATGCCAGATTTCAATGATGGTAGTCTGACAGAAAATACCAGAGCGGCCTATCCTCTTGATTACATTCCTGGTGCAGTAATTCCAAGTCTTGGTGGAAATCCCCAAGTCATAATATTTCTAACAGCAGATGCATTTGGTGTACTGCCTCCTATAGCTAGATTGACAAAAGAAGGGGCAATGTATCACTTTATGTCTGGATATACAAGCAAGCTTGCAGGTACTGAAAGAGGAATCACTGAACCAAGAGCAACATTCTCTGAATGCTTTGGTGCTCCATTCATGTCAAGACATGCATCAGTTTATGCAAAATTGCTGGGAGAAAAAATTACAAAACACAATACGATAGTATATTTGATAAATACAGGTTGGTCAGGCGGGCCATATGGAATTGGCAAGAGGATGAATATTCATTATACCAGAAGCATGGTTACTGCAGCACTCTCAGGGGAACTAAATAGGGTGCAATATAGGCACGATGATGTTTTTAATTTTGATGTCCCAGTTTCATGTCCTGATGTTCCGTCCGAAGTGCTAAACCCAAGAAACACTTGGTCTGACAAGAGTGCCTATGATCTGTCTGCAAAAAAACTGGCACTAATGTTTGTCGACAATTTCAAAAAATTTGGAAATGTTGCTCCAGAAATAAAATCTGCTGGCCCCCAAGTCTAATTTTATCTTCGCTTTACTAGAACAACTAGAGCTGCAATAATTAGAATGGAAGAAATGATTACTAGCTGCTTGATTGGAATTTGTAAAATATTGTCAACATCAAAATAATTTTCTTCAATGTGGTTTACCGTTAGTGTTTGATATGCATGATCAGTTTCATTTCCTACCTTGATGTCAGCTTGTACCCAATATTCACCCGTACTGTGGATTACTATTGCCCTAGTATCTTGTGGGGTGATTCCTATTGTCTTGATGTCATGTGAGCCTGCCTTTGTCAAAGAAATTTTTGCATATGACCATTTATCGGGATAGTTGATTGAAAAATCAATGTGCGTGTTAACTTGGTTTGCCATTACTGTTCCCTTTGTAACATGAATCAGAACTGGAACATGGTACAAAGTTTTTGAATCGTAAATAGTTATGAATCCGTCATAATCGCCTGATTTTTTTATATCATCTGTAATCTGTGCATTTATTGTATTATTGGTAATGGTATAACTGAAAGCAAGATTTGGTTCATTGGATGAAAATTGAATTTTTAATTTTGGAATTATTCCATTATCTATTGAATTCAAGTGTAACGCTCTAGTCTCATTGGGGTTTTCGTAAGAGAGATTGAAGACCAGGCCATGAGGGATGATAATTAAATCCGCAGAACTTGCCCTTGTGATGTTTAACCTTCCACTGCCTGCCACACTAATTGGGAATACTTTGCCATATGCATCGGTGACAGGATCAGTTGTTGTAATTATCAGGGATGCTATTGATGCTGGGTCCAGGTTTGGATATTTCTGCAATAATATGGCTACTGCTCCAGTAACATGTGGTGCTGCTATGCTTGTTCCGCTAGTCAAGTTATACTTTCCATCAATTGAAGTTGTGTTCACATACACTCCAGGGGCAACAAGATCTGGCTTGGCATAAAATGGCGAGACTGGTCCGCGTGAACTAAATGCTGCTACAAAGTCTGGATGATAAAATACATTCACGCTGCCCACTGTATTATTTTTTAATATCGATCTTAACTTGAGACCATCATCGCCTGATATTGAAATGACTGGAATGCTTGGATGATACCCTCTAGTTGCATTGGGTCCTATGAGCTCTCCGAAAAAAATTCCGCTTTGGTTGTTAAATATTATCAGACCCTTTGCACCATGGTCTGCAGCATTTTTCTCTTTTTCAGAAAAAAATACCTTTTCACCTTTTGTGTCGCTACCTCTTTGTTCGAGCAATATTGAATCCTTGACGTCCAGGTCTTTGAGATCTTTATTTCTTCCATATCCACCATAGATTATCTTTCCACTGATTGAATTTTTTAAAACATCAATACCAAGCATTGGCAGGGCATCATACTGCTTGTTTCCAATTTCTAGAGTTGATACAAGACTTGATGTTATGTTGTTGTATGATGCACCTACAGTTATCACATTAAAATCCCTCCCGGGACTTCCAATGGTTTTGTCATCAGGTCCATTGTTTCCGGCTGCTGTAACTACGACAATTCCTTTTTGTACTGCCTCATCGACTGCATTTTCCAACTCATCATTAGTTCTGTTTACTCCAAGACTGATGTTTATCACATTCATCTTGTCCTCTATGGCACGAGATATGGCCTGGATGATATAGTCAGATGAGACGGATTCTCCAGTGGATGATACCTTGTATGAGAACAACTGGGATTTTGGAGCCATGCCTGAAAAACTACCATTGGCGCCAATTATGCCTGCAACTTCGGTACCGTGACCGTTTACATCAATTGGGCTTTGATCTGAATTGACATAATCATATCCTCCTGCAACCCTCCCTGATTTTCCATAACCGTGCAAATCTGGATGATCAAAATCAATACCGGTATCTATTATTCCGATTTTTACCCCTTGACCATCCAAGCCTTGCTGTCTTGGAGTTTGAACTCCAACTAGTTGTATGCTCTTTGAAAGAAGACTATCTCCTTGAACAGAATCAGAAATAAAATATGTAATACATAAAACAAAAGCAAGAGAAAAAATTAGTAATTTCTCTATCACATTGTATCTGGATTGGGACTAGATAAAATGCATTTGCAACCAAAGCCATAAATTGCAAGAGAGACTTGTAATTTTTATGGCAAAATATGAACTTCCAAAAGTACCATACTCGTATGATGCATTGGAGCCACACATAGATGCCAGAACAATGGAAATTCATCACACAAAGCATCATCAAGCATACACTGATGGCTTGAATAATGCACTTGCAACCGTGAGTGCTGAAATACAAAACATGGAACTAACCAAGTTACTTTCAAACTTGAATCAAGTTCCGGAAAATGTTAGAGGTGCAGTGAATTTTCACGGAGGAGGTTATGAAAACCATGCTCTGTTCTGGAATAATATGAAACCAAGTGGTGGCGGAAAACCAGGAGGTAGCTTAGAAGAAGCTATTAATTCTGTGTTTGGAAACTTTGACAGCTTTAAAGAAAAATTTGTCAAAGATACCATTGCAATACAAGGAAGTGGTTGGGGTTGGTTAGCTTTCAATCCTCAGACAAAAAAAGTTGAGTTTACTACAATGCCAAATCAGACAAGTCCACGCACCAAAGGCCTTATCCCGTTACTGGGATTGGATGTTTGGGAGCACGCCTATTATCTAAAATACCAAAATCGACGTGCAGACTATGTCAACGCATGGTGGAATGTAATAAACTGGGATGAAGTAGACGCAAAACTTTCAAAGGCAAAGGCATAATTCCTTTCTTCTTTTTGTTTTTTGTACTTTTCAGAATGAATTTATAGCCAATAAGGGAATTTTTTGCAAATGAGTGAAGAACAAGCTCAAGCCTTGATGCAACAGTTGCAAGCTCTGGAATCTTACCTAACTGATTTGGTACAAAGAGAAGAAACTGTAATGAAACTTTTGCAGGAAGCTGCAAATGCAGTAGAATCTATGAAGGGAATGACTGGTAATGTTGATTGTGAAACTCTTGTGCCAGTAGGTCTTGGAGTCTATGTCAAGGCAAAAATAAATCCTGAACAAAAAATGATTGTAAACATTGGTGCAGGAGCTTCTGTAGAGCAAGACAAAAACTCTGCAATTAATTACATGGAATCTAGAATCAAGGAACTTGAGATGGTACTACAACAGTTGGCATCACAACGACAAGAAGTTTCCATGAAACTTGAACAGGGACAACACGAAATGAACAAACTTATACAATCAAATCGTAATCCCATGCAGTAAGGCAGTATACCATGTTTGAAAAACTACGAAACGCATTTTCTGTAGCGGCTAAAAGTTTTGGAGAAAAAGAACTAAAAGAGAAAGATATTGAAGAAGTTTTGTTTGAGCTTGAGGTTGCATTACTAGAATCTGATGTTGCAACCGAAGTCATTGATTCACTAAAAGACGACCTGAAAAAACAATTAATCGGTTCCACTGTAAACAAAGACAAGATTGCCGAAGTCGTAAAGCAGGAACTGCGAAAAAGCATCTCAAGCATGTTTGATGGAGCAGGAGCAGTCGATATCTTATCCAACATTCAAAAAAAGAAGGAAACTGGAGACCCTTACATCATATCATTTATGGGAATTAATGGAACTGGAAAGACCACTACAATTGCAAAAGTTGCAAATTTTTTGCGGGAAAACAAGTACTCTGTTGTAATTGCAGCTGCTGATACCTATAGGGCAGGTGCAATAGAGCAGATAAGCGAGCATGGAAAGAGGCTCAACGTAAAAGTCATTGCCCAAAACTATGGCTCTGATCCTGCAGCTGTTGCTCGAGATGCAGTGCTTTATGCAAAATCACACAAGATAGATTGTATCCTAATTGATACTGCAGGAAGAATGCAAACAAGTAAAAACTTGATGGACCAAATATCCAAAATTAACAAAGTAGTAAATCCTGATCTAAAGTTATTTGTTGGAGATTCACTAGCTGGTAATGATACCGTAAGCCAAGCAAGGGAATTTCATAATTATACAAAATTTGATGGTGCCATACTTACAAAAAGTGATGCGGATGCACGTGGTGGAGCTGCCATATCAATTGTAAAGGTGACATCTAGTCCAATTCTTTACTTGGGTGTTGGGCAAGAATACAAGGATCTGAAATCTTTTGATAAAGATGTATTCTTGGAGACTCTGTTTGGTCCTGAGCAAGTTGCTGAAGAGATAAGGAAAAAGTCAGAACCTAAAGTTGAACTAAAACCTGAAATCAAACCTGAAATCAAACCTGAAATCAAACCTGAAATCAAACCTGAAATCAAACCTGAAATCAAACCTGAAATCAAACCTGAAATATCTGAAGAGGATCCGTTTGCTGGCATTTCTACAAAGGACATTGAAAAATATTCTGACATTTTTGATGCACCGCCTCCAGAAAATGATAATCAAGCAAGAAAACTTGCATCAGATATTCGAAAATGGATCTCAGAAGGACGACCAAAAACTAAAGATGATTCAAAACCAGAACCTAAAGTTGAACTAAAAACAGAGGAAGTCGAAGAAGTACAAGATGGAAAGCCTATAAAGAAACGTTCATTGTTTGGATGGATGAAGAAATGAAAGTGAAAACAAAAGATCTACTCACACTAAATGAGCTAAGCAAAAAGGAACTAGTGGGAATACTAGATGAAGCAATAAAACTAAAAAAAGATCTAAAAAAAGGAATTTCTAAACCGCTTTTAAAAAATAAAACACTTGCCATGATCTTCCAAAAGCCTTCTACCCGTACACGAGTAAGCTTTGAAGCTGGCATGTTCCAGCTAGGTGGGCATGCTCTCAATTTGTCCGCAGATGATCTACAACTAAAACGAGGAGAAACAATAGAAGATACTGCCAAGACACTCTCACGATATGTTGACATTATAATGGCTAGGGTATATTCACATGAAGAAATAGAAATTTTGGCAAAAAATTCAACAGTTCCTGTGATAAATGGACTTTCTGATTCTTTTCATCCATGTCAAATATTGGCAGATCTTATGACAATCAAAGAGAAAAAGAAAAAACTTGAAGGACTGAAAATTGCGTGGATTGGAGATGGAAATAACGTGTGTAACTCTATGATTTATGGATGCGCAAAGACATCTATTGATATTACAATTGCAACTCCCAAAGGATACGAACCAAATTCTACTGTAGTCAAAGAATCAAAAAAATTCATAGATATTCAATTGTCAAGCGATCCTGTATTGGCAGTAAAAAATGCCGATGTTGTAGTAACTGATACCTTTGTATCTATTCATCACCAGGCAACAGATCGCACAAAAGACTTTCTACCCCATTTCCAAGTAAATTCCAACTTGATGAAAAAAGCAAACCACGATGCGATTTTCTTGCATTGTCTTCCTGCAAAAAGGGGCCAAGAAGTTACAAGTGAAGTTTTAGATGGTCCACAATCCATGATTTGGGACGAGGCTGAAAATAGACTTCATGCACAAAAGGCACTAATGGCTTCACTGCTCCGAGTCTAACGTTTATAAGAGCTTCACCAAAATTTTTTGTAAATAGGCTTAGTACATATGGCATATTCACAAATATTACGCAGATCTAGAGACGAGAAGACCAACTACAAGAAGAGAAGACATCTTCTTATGGGTAGACGTAACTTTATCACAGTTCAGATATCTAATGAGAATACTCTAGTACAAATCCATAAACCTGAAATGGAAGGTGACAAGGTTCTTTCATCGGCTCATTCAAGATCGCTTCTAAATAAAGGCTGGAAGGGATCAAGAAAAAGCATACCTGCAGCATATCTTACTGGTTATCTTGCAGGAAAGAAAGCACTTGCAAGTGGAACAACGGCTGCTGTACTTTATACTGGCACAAGAAAATATACTCAAAGAATTGCAGCTGCATTGAAAGGAATAATAGATGCAGGTATCGAAGTCCCCGCAGACGCAGAAACTTTTCCATCTGAAGAGAGGATAAGTGGCAAGCATCTTAAAATTGCAAATGAAATAGACAAAGTAAAATCTGCAATAGACAGTGAGGTTAAATCCAAATGAGTAGAACAGAACAAAGATCAAGACCACCAAGAAGAGAACCAGAACAAGTATGGGTTCCACGAACAAAGTTGGGAACACTAGTGGCAACTGATAAAATTACATCCATGAAAGAAATTTATGAAAATGGTTATAGAATTCAAGAGGCTGGAATTATCAAAAAATTATTGCCGGGAATGAAAACTGAAGTAATTGATGTTGGAATTGTTCAAAAACAAACAACCAACGGTGAATATACTAGATTCAAAGCACTTGTCGCAGCCGGAGATGAAAACGGTTGGTTAGGAATAGGACAAGGAAAATCAAAACAAATGAGAATTGCAATTGAAAAGGCGACAAATCAAGCTTATCTTAATGTAAGTCCAGTAAAACTTGGCTGCGGCAGTTGGGAATGCAGATGTGAACAACCACACTCTGTTCCATTCAAAATCAGAGGAAGAGGTGGAAGTGTAACAATTGAAGTTATTCCAGGACCAAGAGGTCTTGGTCTTGTAGCAGGTGGAAATATCAGAAATCTTCTCAAATTAGCAGGTCTAAAGGACGCATGGACAAAAAGTACTGGTTCAACAAATACCATGACATCTACATCACGAGCTGTCTTGGACTGTTTGAGACAAACATTTAGTCAGGGTTGAATGAAAAAATGGGTAAAGCTTTCTTAATAGTTAGAATGAAGGGAACCGTCAACGTTCCATATTGGGCTGACACTACAATGGATCTTTTACATTTAGACAAAAGATACAGAGCTACAATAATTCCAGAAAAAGATAACACAAAAGGAATGCTTGATAAAATCAAACATTATGTGTCATGGCAAGAAATTGATGTATCTACTACAAAGGAACTATTAGAGAAAAAGGCACGCAAAGGCGGTTACAAAAAAATTACTACAGAAGATGTGACTCTACTAGGATTCAAAAGCACTGATGATCTTGCAAAATCAATTGCAGATGGCTCCGCTACACTATCTAAATTAAAACCACTAAAACCATGGTTTGCTTTATCTCCACCAATACATGGATTCAAACGAAATACCAAAAAGATGTATGGAGAGGGAGGAATTCTTGGTAGTCACAAAGAACTCTTAGCACAAGTGAGGTTAATGATGTAAAATGCCAACAAGAGCAAGAAAAACAAGAAAATATCGAGGAAGCAGACACTGTGGTTGGGGACAAATAGGCCAACACAGAGCAAGTGGCCACAAAGGAGGACTTGGTCAATCTGGTTTGCATAAACATCATTTCATCAGAATGCTATTGACTGATCCAAAACACTTTGGTCATGATTCCACTCATCCGCCACATCCAAATCTTGTCCGTAAATGGACCAGCGTAAGAGACTTGGATGATATCTATGCTAAACACGGAAAACAGGACGGTGGAAAGAAGCTGATAGACCTTGCTGCACTAGGCTATGACAAACTGTTGGGAGGAGGACAGACTGAAAATGCTTATGTTGTTAAGGTGGAAAAATTCTCTGCTTCCGCCGAAGAAAAAATAAAACAATCTGGTGGAGAGGTGCAAGCAGTAGCGTGACAGCAGAAGAAGGTACATCCTCTGCCGGTTTTCTAAAAACTATAATTTCAAAAGCCGAAGTCTACATTCCTCAAGTACCCAAGCCAAAAAAGAAGATACCGCTTCAAGTCCGTTTGATGTGGTGTGGAATTGCATTATTCATTTACATGATAATGGGACAGACTCCTCTCTATGGAGCATCAACACCATCTTTTGATTTTCTTGCATTTGCCAGAGTAATTTTTGCATCACAACAAGGTACCTTAATCGAACTTGGAATCGGACCCATTGTTACTGCTGGACTTTTGATGCAGCTTCTAAAAGGCTCTGAGATTTTTCATCTTGATTTTAAGAAACCAGAGGACAGAGAGCTATACCAAACAGCAACCAAGATTGTCACGTACATCGTAATCATTGCAGAATCTTCTTTGTATGGAATGGCAGTTTATGGGCCAAGGATGCCAAACCATGAAGCTATCTTCATTCTGATAGGCCAACTAATTGGTGCATCAGTTATAATCATGTTATTGGATGAATTGGTCCAAAAGGGATGGGGACTTGGAAGTGGAATTAGTTTGTTTATCGCAGCAGGTGTTGCCCAGCAAGTAATTTGGAGTTTATTCAGTCCAGTGCCAGCAGGAGACGGAGGTCCAGTAGGTGTATTTGCAAATATTATACATGGTGCACTACATCATGATTTTACTAATCTCTTTTTCCGGTCTAACCAGCTACCTGGCATATTTGGCCTATTCATAACGGCTGGAGTCTTGCTGATTCTAGTCTACACTCAGGGAATCAAGGTGGAAATACCAATCGTATCCACAAAATACAGGGGATTCTCTGCAGTATACCCAATCAAGTTGATGTACGTATCCAACATTCCAGTAATTTTGGCTTCTGCTCTTACTGCAAACGCAGTCTTTGTTGGTCAAATCATGTGGGCTAACTTTAATCCGCGAAATGCAAACCCATTCCTGAATTTCTTGGGAATGTTTGATCCAACCTCGCCTTCCACTCCTACCGGAGGTATACTGTATTATGTTACGGCACCGCGTGGCCTTGACATAGTTGCACTAGATCCAACCAGAGCAGTTTTGTATATCTTATTCATGGTGGGAATCGTAGTTCTGTTTGGTAGATTGTGGATTGAGCTTGGAGGACTTTCTGCAAAGAGTGCAGCTAAAAACTTGCTTGATGCTGAAGTGCAGATACCTGGTTTCAGACGTTCAAACCAACCTGTTGAAAACCTACTCCAAAAATACATTCCATCTGTTACGATAATTGGTTCTATCATACTGGGATTGTTAGCTGGTACATCTGATGTACTGGGAACATTTGGATCAGGGACAGGAATGTTGTTGACAGTTGATATCTTGATTAACTATTACAATTTACTTGTTCGAGAACGAGTCGAAGAAGTAATGCCTACCCTGGGTGCATTGCTTGGCAGAAAGTAAACGCATCATAATTGTAGGAATTCCAGGTGTTGGAAAAACTACTGTGGTCTCACGCGTAGTAGAATTACTAAAAGAAAAAAGCATCAAGGTTAGTGTATCAATTTTTGGAACAGTCATGTTTGATGAGGCAAAAAAGAAAGGAGTGCAAAATAGAGATGACCTAAGAAAACTTTCTGTCAAGCAGCAAAAAGAATTGCAATCCATGGCTGCAAAAACCATATCTTCCATTTCTGATGATGTGGTAATTGTGGATACACATGCATTCATTTCTACAAAGGAGGGCTTTTACCCTGGACTACCGCATAATGTTTTAGAAATTCTAGAGCCTGATAGTTTTATCATGATTACAGCACGACCTGAAGAGATCTATAATCGTAGAATGACTGATACTAGCAGAACTAGAGACATTGTATCAATTGATGCGATAAAAAAGGAACTCGACGTAACCAGTGCAATGCTTTCTACTTGTTCAATACTTTGTGGTTCTCCAATCAAGATGGTTCTTAATACAGAAGGTAAGGTTGATGAAGCGGCACGAGGCATCATAAATGCAATGGGGTATAACAATGGAACATAGCATATTTTTTGATTTCATAAATTCTCTGGCACTTCAGATTCCTGGCCTAAGCAAGGGACCTCTAGGAAGTGCAAATCCGCTCGTGAAAGGAATGATTGCCTCTGCTTTTGGTATAATGAGCATATCTGTGGGCCTCAACCTGCTTAATGCACTGATAAAAAGAAAGATGGTTGACCAAGAAAAACTGAAAAGACTCCTCAAGGAAACAAGGGCCTGGCAAAAGGAAAGAATGGCTGCCTTCAAATCAAAAGATCAAGCAAAGACCGATGAGCTCAACAAAAAATCTGCGTACATGAACAAGATGAACATGGAGGTAATGCAGATGAATATGAGGCCAATGATGATAACATTTCTTCCATTGATTCTGGTATTCTATTTTGTACTTCCTCCGTTGTTTTCATATACGGTTGCAATATCTCCAATCTCTCTGAACTTTATCCCTGGAGGATTTTTCGAATTAACATGTACTGCAGCCAAAGTGGCAGAATCTCAACTTGCGGGTCATCCAAGCGTATGCCATCATGTAAACGAGTTGTACTTTTGGGCATGGTACTTCCTTTCCTCTGCTGCCTTTAGTGGTATCATAATGCGAGTTACAAAAACTACAATGGATACAAGCTAAATTGCTTCGCTCAGTAATAATTTCTGGTCCACCAGCCATTGGAAAGACTACCATAGCAAAAGGACTCGGAGAAGAGTTTGGTCTGAAATATCTGAGCGGGGGCGATGTGCTCAAAGAGATGGCAAAAGAACAAGGCTTTGAGACTGATAGGGATGATTTTTGGGATACAAAAGAGGGAATGAATTTTCTTAATATTAGAAAAGTGAATCCTGAATTTGACAAGCAAGTTGACCAAAAACTAGGAAAGATATTCTTGACTGATAATGTAATCATAACAAGCTATACTTTGCCTTGGCTGGTCAAAGACGGAATCAAAATATGGCTTGCAGGCTCGCATGAAAACAGCGCTAAAAGGATGACCATGAGAGATGATATTTCTGTACCAGATGCACTTGAGATAGTCAAAAAGAGATTTGATGAAAATAAAACGCTATACCACAAGCTTTATGGTTTTAATTTTGGAGACGATCTGTCAGTGTTTAATGTTATAATCAATACAGATAATCTTGGACCTGGACAGGTTCTTGAACAGGCAAAAAATGCGGTGAAAAAATACTATGACTCTCAAACAATTACAAAATCTTAGAGTAGTAGACCAAGACATCACAAATGATGTCTATGGTACATATTATGACAAGAGATCAATTGAGCAACTTTTAGAATATGGTTTTATTTTACTGGATAAGCCAAATGGTCCAACAAGCCATGAAACGGTATCATGGGTGAAAAAAATATTGCATGTGCCAAAAGCAGGACATAGTGGAACACTTGATCCTCAAGTTTCTGGACTATTACCAATAGGACTGGGAGAGGCAACAAAAGCACTCATTGTACTATTGCTTGGACCAAAAGAATACCATGCACTTGGAAGACTGCACACACTTCCACCAAAAGAAAAATTGGCTGATGTGCTAAAACAACTTACAGGTAAGATATTCCAAAAACCACCGCAGAGATCTGCTGTATCCAGGCAAACTAGAATCAGACATGTATACGAAATTGAAGTCATTGAACAAAAAGAAAGACTGCTTCTTCTTAGAATATTATGTGAAGCGGGAACCTATGTGAGAAAAATTTTCTATGACATGGGAGAGATTCTCAGTGAAGGTGCAACAATGATTGAGCTTCGAAGAACTAGGGTGGGACACTTTAACGAGGACTCTAACTTGGTAAAAATGCATGACCTAGTTGATGCATATGCTTTATGGAAAGAAAATGGCGACGACACAAAATTACGGAGAATAATGATGCCAATCGAACTTACTCTCAGCGAGATAAAGGCTGTTGTAATACGGGATTCGGCAGTTGATGCACTGTGTCATGGGGCTCAGCTTGCAATACCAGGAGTTCTTGAAATCACACCTGGGCTAAAACGTGGAGATTTTGTTGCGATATACACGCAAAAAGGCGAGGTAGTGGCTCTTGCAGAGGCCACCCTGAACGAGGAAGAGATTGCTGAAAATACCAAGGGCTTTGCCTTTAAGATTAAGAGAATCATAATGGCTCCAAACACATACCCAAAAAGTTGGAGATCAAAGCCAGTAGTTAACAAATAAAAAGGAACAAAATCAAATTTTCCAAGTTGATCCCAAAAGGTGCGGCGATATTTTTCATAGTAGGACTAGTCGCTGCTGGATTTCTAGGGATTTATCTCTCACAGGTTGAAAATCAAATTCCCACTCTTGTCTATATCAATGGACCATCTCTTGCTATAATTCCAGAAAAAATAAACTATCATTCTGGGGAACCAATCCATATACGGATAATAAACTCGGGAACTGTGCCGCTTTTATTTTCAGACTCGTCATATGGTTTGAAGATTGCAC
>Ga0207140_1053_pt1 | contig 20057 bp, 16 predicted proteins | sample Alteio_BWMinHeat_4_FD_153528 | JGI IMG/M metagenome (GOLD analysis project Ga0207140, IMG submission 153528) | Enriched cells from forest soil in Barre Woods Harvard Forest LTER site, Petersham, Massachusetts, United States -... | ecosystem: Environmental > Terrestrial > Soil > Temperate forest >... | reverse complement strand
AGAAGATCCCTTATTAGAAATTGTGTGTGGTGCAAAAAATGTTTCAGATGGTATTAAAGTTGCTGTTGCAAAAATTGGCGCTGTTTTACCAGGTGATGTGATCATTAAAGCGGCTGCTCTTCGTGGTGTTGATTCTCAAGGGATGTTATGTTCAGCAAGAGAATTAGGATTGTCCGATGATCATGAAGGGATTCTCATTTTACCTGCAGATGCACCTTTAGGCGAAGATCTCAGGCACTATCTTAAATTAGATGATGCTGTTATTGATCTTTCTATTACACCTAATCGCGGCGATTGTTTAAGTATACGCGGTGTCGCACGCGAAATTTCAGCACTAACAAAAACACCTTTAGAAACATTTTCTATTCCATCAATTAAAATATCTAAGTCATCTCAAAAATCAAAAATAACAGTTAAAGTCAATGAAACGTCAAGTTGCCCGCATTATGTGGGCCGTGTGATTAAAGGTGTAAAAGCAGATGTGGATACACCCAGTTGGTTAAAAGAACGATTAAGACGTAGCGGAATTCGATCCATTACACCCATTGTCGATGTGACAAATTATGTCATGTTAGAATTGGGTCAACCCATGCATGCTTTCGATTTAAATACGCTCAAAAAAGGTATTATTATTCGTGAATCAAAAGCAGGTGAAGAAATATTATTACTTGATGGTAATCAAAAAATATTAAATGATGAAACGCTTATCATCGCAGATCATGAAAAACCGCTAGCTATTGCTGGTGTCATGGGTGGTTTAGTCTCTAGTGTTACTTTATTAACAACAGATATTTTTTTAGAAAGCGCTTATTTTTCACCGACAGTTGTCGCAAAACAACGACAACATTATCAACTCAATTCTGACTCTAGTTATCGTTTTGAGCGTGGTGTTGATCCAACCATTCAACGAGAAGCAATAGAGCGCGCAACGCAACTTATTTTATCAATTACTGGCGGTGAAGCAGAATCTATCATTGAATATAAAAATCAAAAAGCCTTGCCGTCCAAACAAAAAATTTCTATCACAACAGAAAAAATAACCGATACTTTAGGCGTTACTATTTCAAATAAACAAATTGCAGATATTTTTACGAGATTACATTTTTCATTTCAACAAACCAAAAATAAATGGAAAGTTTCCGTTCCTGCCTATCGTTTTGATTTGACTCTGTCTGAAGATTTGATTGAAGAAATTGCACGATTATATGGCTATGACAATATTCCTACGCATACTCTGCGCGCTGATTTACGCACGGGAACAACAAATCAAGATAACGATTATTTATTGCGGCAAGCATTAAAACACCGAGCTTTTCATGAAATAGTCACTTATAGTTTTGTCAGTAAAGCATTACAGGCCATGTTGGATCCTAACGTAAAACCTTACGAATTAGTGAATCCGATGACAACTGATATGACCGTCATGCGAACTAACCTTTGGCCAGGATTAATCAGTACTTTGCTTTATAATAAAAACCGTCAATTACATCGTGTAAGATTGTTTGAAATAGGGACGTGTTTTACGGTAGATAATCATCAATTAATACAGCATACCAAATTAGCAGGCCTCATTAGTGGAACAGCTTCACCTGAACAATGGGGCAAACCTCCTCGTCAAGTAGATTGTTATGATATTAAAGGAATGGTAGAAGAATTCCTTTTAAGTATAGGAATAAACAATATTAATTTTTCTCACGATCAGCATGCTGCTTTGCACCCTGGTCAAACCACCGCAATTTACCAACAAAATAAAAAAATAGGGATACTGGGTGCTTTGCATCCTTCTGTATTGCAACAGTTGGATTTGACTGAGGCGGTATTTGTTTTTGAATTAGATTTAACAGGCTTTAATAATCCAAAGAAACGATCCTATACTGAGATTTCAAAGTTTCCTGAAATCAGACGGGATATCGCTATCCTTGTAAATCAGACTGTACCAGCAAAACAAATTCAGGATACAATATTGAAATCAGCAGGTGACTGGTTAAAAGACGTTTTTATTTTTGACGTCTATCATGGGAAAGGAATCTCACCTGGTTTAAAAAGTATTGCGTTGGCTTTAGTGTTTCAACATCCAACGCGTACCTTGGTCGACGAAGAAGTAACGGCTAGTGTCACCAACGTTACTAATACGTTAAACGAACAATTGGGAGCAGTATTAAGGAGTTGACATGGCAACGTTAACAAAAGCAGATCTTGCTAAACATTTGGATGAAGAAATCGGTTTGACAAATCGAGAAGCCAAGGAAATTGTAGAATATTTTTTTCAACTCATTGGTGAAGCTTTAGTAAAAGGTCAACAAGTTAAAATTTCTGGATTTGGAAATTTTACGCTGCATGACAAAAAAGAACGTCCTGGTCGAAATCCTCGTACGGGTGAAGAAGTTCCCGTTACAGCACGTCGCGTTGTGACATTCCATTGCGGACAAAAATTAAAGGCCCGCGTGGAGAAACATGCGCTTCAACAAGAAGGTCAGGGTGACAATCGTGACGCGTAAAAAAAAATCGGAAAAAGAATTGCCATTAATTCCGGATAAAATGTATTTCACGATCAGTGAAGTCAGTTATCTTTGCGCTGTTAAAGCGTATGTGTTGCGTTATTGGGAGCAAGAGTTTCCACAATTAAAACCGGTCAAGCGGCGTGGTAATAGACGATATTATCAACAACGCGATATTTTATTGGTCCGTCAAATAAAAAAATTGTTGTACGAAGATGGATTCACGATAGAAGGTGCTCGCGCGCAACTGTCTAGCGGATCTGAAACCGTCAGTCAATCAATAAAATTAGATATCAGCATAAAAAAAATGATTGCAGAACTCGAAAGTGTTTTGCAAAATCTACAAGCAGAAATGGAAGCAGCGCATTAATATTTAGGTTAGCTTTGGTTGGTTTTGGTTGTTGGGCTTCGACCTGCTTTCGCAGGCCTCAGCCCAACCTACAATTATTTATACGTGGTAGGTAGGTTGGGCTGAGCGTAGCGAAGCCCAACGATGTCGAAGCCCAACAATCCAAATCGGGGCGTGGCGCAGTCTGGTAGCGCACTTGTCTGGGGGGCAAGTGGTCGTCGGTTCAAATCCGGCCGTCCCGATTATTTTTATGAAACAACCAAACATGAATGGTTAGGATTTTTTGTTTTTACTAAGGAATAAGTGTGGAAAAAATTTGGTTAAAGAGTTACCCGCCAGGCGTTCCTGCTGAAATTAATCCCGATGCTTATCCATCAATTCCAGCGATGATGGCAGAAACATGTCAAAAATATTCCTCTCATCCTGCATTTTATAATATGGGCGCAACAATCACGTATCACCAACTTGATCAATATAGCCGTGACTTTGCTGCTTATTTGCAACAAGTATTAAAAATAGCAAAAGGTAGTCGTATTGCTTTAATGTTACCTAATTGTTTGCAATATCCCATTGCTATGCTGGGTTCACTTCGTGCTGGATTAGTTATTGTGAATGTTAATCCACTTTATACTTCTGATGAATTAATTCATCAAATTAATGATGCTGGTGCAGAAGCCATCTTGGTAATGAGTAATTTTGCTAGTGTTGTTGAAAAATCTTTATCTCATATGCCTTCACTACGTCATGTCATTATCACACATTTAGGTGACATGTTTTCTCCTTTAAAAGCCTGGGGCGTTAACATGATGCTTAAATATTATTATAAAAAAATTCCTGATTGGCATATTCCTCAAGCCATTTTTTTTAAACAAATTTTAACAAAAGGAAAACAACTGTCATTTGCTTCTGTGACAATATCAAATCAAGACATTGCCTTTTTACAATATACTGGCGGCACAACAGGAACATCAAAGGGAGCTATCCTCACTCATCGCAATATCATTGCAAATATTCAACAAGCCGATGCTTGGTTTAAACATCTTTTACGAGATAAAGATGAAGTGATTATCACAGCATTACCGCTTTATCATATTTTTTCTCTGACAGCGAATTGTTTGTATTTTTCAAAAACGGGTGGATTAAATATTTTAATTACTAATCCGCGTGATATTCCTTCCATGATCAAAGATATGAAAAAATTTAAATTTACTGCAATTACTGCAGTCAATACGCTGTTCAATGCCTTATTAAAAAATCCCCATTTTGCGCAATTAGATTTTAGTCGATTACATTTAGCATTAGGCGGGGGAATGGCTGTTCAAGAAGCTGTCGCATTGAAGTGGGAAGCAACAACACATGCACCTTTACTCGAAGCTTATGGTCTAACAGAAACTTCTCCCTGTGTCACAATTAATCCAACGAATTTAATGCAATTTAATGGCACAATTGGATTGCCCGTTTCATCAACCAATATTGCTATTTTAGATGATCATGCACAAGAAGTGCCGATTGGAAAACCCGGTGAATTAGCGGTGAAAGGGCCGCAAGTCATGAAAGGATATTGGAACAATCCAACTGAAACTGCAAAAGTATTTACAAAAGATGGCTGGTTGTTAACGGGTGATATTGCAACGATCAATGAAAAAGGATTTGTTCGTTTACTTGAGCGAAAAAAAGATATGATTTTAGTCTCAGGATTTAATGTTTATCCTAATGAGCTCGAAGATGTAATTGCTAAAATGCCTGGTGTAAGAGAAGTGGCTGTCATTGGCGTACCAGATGAAAATTCTGGCGAAGTGCCGAAAGCGTTTATTGTTAAAGATAATCCCAATTTAACAGAAAAAGATGTTATTAAATATTGCAGAGAACATCTAACGGGATACAAAATTCCTAAACAGGTTGAGTTTGCGAATGAGCTACCAAAATCGAATGTGGGTAAAATTTTACGTCGTGCGTTAAGAGAAAGCCCTGTTTTATCAATAGATTAGCTATATAATGAAGAATAAATAAACAAAAATGCCTGATGTTTACTTTTTATACTTAAAGTGTTAAAATATTAAACAATAATTCTATATCATTATAAAAAAAATAAATATAAGCGAGGTTTTAAAATGCATAGACGACGAGGCGGTAAGACACCTATTCCTAATACTTCTCAAAGGGCTACTCCTGTTCAACCTAGTCCAGTAGAAGTACCTGTCACTCCAAAAAAAATCAGGCCATGCAGAAAAAATCGAAAAAAGATTAGCTAAACATTTTATAAGTACTGTTGTTCATTTCCATCACATAAATGATCCAGAAATGCCGATTGCTCTACAAAAAAAACTTAATTTATATAATGCTAATGCGATAGAGGATTTAAAAAAAGTATTAGAAGATAATAGGTATAAGCCTTTTTTTAACAAACCACTTCCTTTTTTAGTGGAAGCAAATCAGGAGTACAAAGCACACAAAATATGGTTAAATCCAAGTGCTCAAGCTTATTGTATAATGGGTAAACTAGACAATCTAACCGTTCTAGATTTTGCGGTACTAGATCATAACGTCGAAATGTTAAAAATACTGCTCAATGCAATTCCAGCCCCTACTAATACAAATAGTCTTTTCGATAATTTGTATGGCATTGTAATCCAAAGTGGTAACAGATTTTCAGAAATATTTGCTTTACTAATTGAACTTCCAGGCGTTGATGTGAACGCGTTTGACGAAAAAGGTAGGACACATTTATACATGGCTGTTGACTATGGACATCTAGAAGCTGTGAGAAAACTCATTCAACTAGACATTGTGGATATACATAAACCTTCGTTGAATGGACCTACACCTCTTCAATGTGCAATAAACAATATCGAGAACCCAAGGTTTCATTCATTGTTTACATCTCGCAAAAAGCGAAAGAATCCGGCTTTTCGCAAAATAATGGGATCGCTTTCACCAAATGAACAAAGGGAAATTCAAAAAGAACTTATAGAGAAAGATAAAGATCAGCAAAAGGAACATATGGAGCAAAATAAAGATGATTGCATTGCAATAGCAAGAAGCATATGTGATAAAATTGTTGAGACGCCCTCATTTCATTCAGATGTCTTATTAGCAGATGTCTTATTAGCAGATGTCTTATTAGCAGATGTCTTATTAGCAATTAAATTTTATCGTAATGATAACGACCTGCCTAAACTAAAAACTATATTAAGTCGAACAGCTGCATTAAGTGAGATAGCTGGGCATTCCTCTATTACCTCTATACAACTGGTGTCTAATCAATTTCTCACTGACTTTAAATTTTTATTTTTTGATTTATTAAATTTTATTGATATTAGCGGATTTAATGATTACCTCCGTATCAGCAAAATAGATATAAACGAGCCTATATTGGATGATGATAATAATACAACTACCATGCTAGGTTGGGCAGTCATCAACTCAATTGATAATGGAGAAAATGAATTAATTCAGCATTTATTAAATTTGGGAGCGTACCCCAACCCAACTATTATTTTAGAAGGTAAAGCTGAAAAAATGATTCCCTATTTGCTATCAAGAGGTGAGTTTGATTTAGCTAAACTGTTTTTAGCATCTCCTGATTTAACATCAGAAGATAAAGATGAAATTATTAAGCACACTAAACTTTCGGATCTACCTCAAATAAAAGATTTTCTACTAGAAAGTGAAGTTGATGGAAATACACCGTTATGTCTCAATGATAACTTAAGAACAGCAATGATGGATGACAATGTTGATAGCTTCAATCAATGCCTTCCTCATATACAATTAAAAGAATTAAATGAAATCTTTCACTATCTTTATGATTGTTGTTCAAAGAATATTATTTTAGATGTACTAAAAAAACATAATCCCTTTCGCAGTACCTATATTCAAGAAAATGTGCAAATGAGTTTCTTTGCCTATTTGTTATTGCAGAACAACATAACTATTATTCAAGAATTATACGATTATTATTTCGAACAGAATAAAGAAATTTTAATGCAAGAATTAAATCTTGTTAAAATAGAGATTGCCTCAATGAAGGGATTGCATATCTCTGACTCTTATAGAATAAATAATGAAATTAATCGACTGATATTACAGGTAACCAACGCGATTCAATTGCAAGGGACTTCCGAATATTATGACGCTTTTCAATCTTCGCATCCTAATGATTCTCGCGGCATGAGTTACAAAAAATTTTATTTTGATAAATTTGGATTTCTACCACCTAAATCTTCTGCATCCTCTACATCTTCAAGCGATACTGATCTCATCGCAGATATTCCACAATCATGCGCGATAGGAATGTGGTTTGATGACAAAACGCCTAACAAAGAACATTTGAAGGACATCGAAGCAGCAGATACACCCAGTTATCTCGTGTTATTACCTGATGTTGATCAATCTCCCAATCAGGTATTAACAAAAAATGGAGCGCGACGATTTATATTTGATGACAAAAGATGCTTGAAGAAACTTGATAAAATCGATGGTTTTGATTGCTCAGTCACATTTGTTTACGATGGAAAAAAACAAGAATTTAACATCGCTTATGAATTAAAACATAAGGACACATTAGACAGAATTCTTATTGCATCAGCAGGCGCAAAGGAAGGTGAAGCTACGCTATACATCGCTTTTGAATTCGTTAAAGCAGGGCTGCACACTGATGCTGCTAGAGCTAAATACATCAAAACCTTTAAACAAGAAGGTAAAGAAATCGCGCTAGATCTAGACTTTTTATTTAACCAAAGTCCTAGCTTAGCCAATCAAAGCCCAAAACCATAGATCGTTCTTTTATCTTTATACCCTTGTTTTTGATGTGATTTGCTGTCTTCATCGCCCGCAGTATGATATGATTCCTTGGTTAAAATCTAACGAAAAATGCGGGCACTATGGATAATATCATCGCGAGAGAAGTCCAGAAAGTTAGCGTCGAAAATGAGCTAAAAAAATCCTACCTTGATTATGCTATGAGCGTTATTGTTGGGCGTGCTTTGCCTGATGTGCGTGATGGCTTAAAACCCGTTCATCGTCGTGTCTTATTTGCCATGCATGAATTGGGTAATGATTGGAATAAGGCCTACAAAAAATCAGCGCGCATCGTGGGTGATGTCATCGGTAAATATCATCCGCATGGTGATACAGCTGTTTATGACACTATTGTGCGCATGGCGCAGCCTTTTTCTATGCGATATTTATTAGTCGATGGACAGGGTAATTTCGGATCAATCGATGGTGACGCAGCTGCTGCCATGCGTTATACCGAAATTAGAATGTCGCGATTTGCTCATGCTTTGCTAGCTGACATTGAAAAAGATACGGTGGATTTTTCGCCTAATTATGATGAAACAGAAATGGCACCCATTGTATTACCAACGCGAGTGCCACATTTGTTAGTCAATGGTTCTTCTGGTATTGCAGTTGGCATGGCAACCAGTATTCCGCCTCATAATTTAACTGAAGTAATTAATGCTTGTATTGCTTTAATTGATCGTCCTGATATGACGATCACTGAATTAATGGAGCACGTGCCTGGCCCTGATTTTCCGACTGCCGCAATGATTCAGGGTAAAAATGGTATTTTCGAAGCGTATCATACTGGCCGTGGCCGAGTCGTCGTTCGCGCAAAAACACATATCGAAACAGATGAAAAAGCAGGAAAAGAGCGCATCATCGTCACTGAATTACCTTATCAAGTCAACAAAGCGCGATTAGTTGAGCGCATTGCAGAACTCGTTAAAGATAAAAAAATTGAAGGCATTACGGCATTAAGAGATGAATCAGATAAACAAGGTATGCGCGTTGTCATTGAAGTAAGACGCAATGAAAATGTGGATGTCTTATTGAATAATTTGTTTGTACAAACGCAATTGCAAAGCGTATTTGGGATTAATATGGTGGCGCTTGATGATGGCCAACCCAAAACACTTAATCTCAAACAATTCTTGCAAGCTTTTATTAATCATAGACGAGAAGTTGTCACACGACGTACGGTATTTGATTTAGGTAAAGCGCGCGCTCGCGTCCATATTTTAGAAGGCTTAGCCGTTGCACTCGCCAACATTGATGCTATGATTGCGCTAATCAAACGCGCAAAAGATTCAAGTGAGGCAAAAATACAATTGATGGCGCAAGCTTGGCAAGCAGCACAAACCGTTGACATACTCACGCGGGCGGGTGTTGAAGATACACTTTCACACACAACAGAAGTTTATGGATTATCAGATCAAGGCTATCGTCTCTCACCTGAACAAGCGCAAGCCATTCTTGATATGCGCTTACATCGTTTAACAGGATTAGAGCAAGATAAAATTACTAATGAACATAAAGAATTGCAGCAATTAATTAATCAATTACTTGAAATATTGCAAGACTCTGCTTGTTTAATGCGACTCATTCGAGATGAATTATTAGCTATTCAAAGTGATTTTGGTGATGCACGTCGTACTGAAATTATGGCGACAGAAGAGGGCGAAGTTTTAATTGAAGATTTAATTCCAGATGAAGAAGTGGTCGTCACTTTATCTCATCATGGATATGTGAAAACGCAGCTGCAAACAACATATCAGGCACAACATCGTGGCGGTCGAGGCAAATCAGCGACATCGATGAAAGAAGAAGATGTCGTCGAATATTTAATTGCAGCGCGTACGCACGATACCGTTTTATGTTTTACTAATCACGGCAAGGTTTATTGGCTCAAGGTGTATCAATTACCACAAGCAAACCGTACTGCACGGGGCCGTCCTATTATCAATATTCTTCCTTTAGCAGAAGGCGAGCGAGTTAATGCTTTCTTGCCTGTGCGTGAATATCGTGAGAATGAATATGTTGTTATGGCAACATCATTGGGGCAGATCAAAAAAGTTTCTTTGAGTGATTTTTCTCGTCCACGATCTTCCGGTATTATTGCGATTGCATTGAATGAAGGCGATTATTTGGTGCAAGCGGATATCACAGATGGCAAACACGATATCATGTTATTTACGAATGCAGGTAAAGTGGTGCGTTTTCCTGAATCCAAAGTACGATGCATGGGACGTCAAGCAGCAGGGGTAAGAGGAATTAGTTTACAAGAAAATCAACGTGTCGTTTCTTTAATTGTTTCTCGTGAAGGCGATATTCTCACTGCAACACAAAATGGATATGGTAAACGTACAACCTTAGATGAATATCGATTAAGCGGTCGTGCTGGCCAAGGTGTCATTTCTATACAAGTCAGTGAACGTAATGGTGATGTTGTTGGTGCGATTCAAGTACACGAAGATGATGAAGTCATGTTAATCAGTAATGCAGGTACCTTGGTTCGTGTGCCAGTATCTGAAATTTCTATAGTGGGACGTAATACGCAAGGCGTGCGTCTCATTCAATTAGGGGAGGGCGAAAGCCTGGTTAGTTTAGAGCGGATTGCCAATATAAAAGGAGAGACGACGGAATGATTCATCAACATGCTCCCGTCATTACTGTGGATGGCGCAAGTGGCACTGGCAAAGGAACAGTCAGTCAACTTGTCGCAAAGCAGTTAGGATGGAAATTATTAGATAGCGGCGCATTGTACAGAGTGTTGGCATTGGCCGCACAAAAACACAGTGTACTATTAGACAATGAAAAAGCATTGCATGTATTAGCTGAACATTTGGATGTGCAATTTGTTGCCCAATTAAACGACTTTCCTTTAGTGATTCTTGAAGGTGAAGGGGTCAGTGCGACCATTCGTACCGAAAAAATGGGGAATGCTGCTTCTATTGTTGCTGCTTTACCTGCGGTTCGTGCAGCTTTATTGAGCAGGCAGCGTGCTTTTCGTGAAGCGCCTGGTTTGGTGGCTGATGGACGCGATATGGGAACAGTGGTTTTTCCCGATGCTGAGTTAAAAATCTTCTTACAAGCAAGCCCAGAAGAAAGAGCGTTGCGACGCTATAACCAGTTGAAAGAAAGAGGTATCAGTGTTACCCTTAGCGACCTTATCAAAGAGCTCCAAGAGCGTGATAGGCGTGATCAAGAACGTATTGTCGCCCCTTTAAAACCGGCGGATGATGCAGTGATAATCGATACGAGTCGTTTATTAATTGACGAAGTTGTCGATCGAATTGTCACGGAGATCAAAGGAAAAAAGGCCTTTCCTGCTATCTCAGCAATAAAGAGTAAACAAGCTGAAGTTGGGATAGCAGAGTAAAGATTATTAATTAACGTAAAATGTATAGGGCTTGTTTACATTCGCTAGATCGTAAACAGAGGCCCTAGTGAAAGTCATAGAGGTTTTTCCCCGTGAATCATAATCAATCCAACGATTCGTTTGCTCAATTATTTGAAGAAAGTTTATCTGAATCCCCAATGCAATCTGGTGCAATTATCACAGCAACGGTTGAACGTATCATTGAAGGTAAACATGTGGTAGTAGATGCAGGTTTGAAATCGGAATCTTACATTCCTATTGATCAATTCTACAATGAAAGTGGTGAACTCGAAGTTAAAGTAGGTGATGAAGTTAAAGTGGCACTTGAAGTCTTAGAAGATGGCTTCGGCAGCACACGATTATCACGTGAACGTGCAAAGCGATTAGAATCGTGGACGCATTTAGAAGAAGCCTACAATGCAAGAGAAACCATACGCGGCTTGATTATCAGTCGTGTTAAAGGTGGATTCACCGTTGAAATAAACAAAGTTCGCGCATTCTTACCTGGTTCATTAGTTGATGTAAAACCAATTCGTGATCCTGAAAGTTTCGAAGGAAAAGAGTTTGAATTTAAAGTTATTAAAGTGGATGTTAAACGTAATAATATTGTGGTTTCAAGACGCGCGGTACTTGAAGCGGAAAATAATGTTGAACGTGCTGCCGTATTAGAAAATATTAATGAAGGCGATGAAGTGAAAGGTATCGTCAAAAATCTAACGGATTATGGTGCTTTCATTGATTTAGGTGGTGTTGACGGCTTATTACATATCACAGATATGTCATGGAAACGCATCAAACATCCAAGTGAAATTTTAACGATAGGTGATGAAATCAAAGTAAGAGTACTGAAAATTGATCGTGACAATGTTCGTGTATCACTTGGTCTTAAACAATTGGGCGGTGATCCATGGCATGATATCGGCCAACGTTATCCTATCAATGGAAAAATTCGTGGTCATGTCACTAATATCACTGATTACGGTTGTTTTGTTGAAATTGAAGAAGGTATTGAAGGTCTTGTCCATGTTTCTGAAATGGATTGGACGAATAAAAATGTTAACCCAAATAAAGTGGTGCATTTAGGTCAAGATATTGAAGTGATGGTCTTAGATGTTGATGCAGAAAGACGTCGTATTTCACTTGGCATTAAACAATGCGTTGCCAATCCTTGGGCTGCGTTTGCAGAACATCATGAAAAAGGTGAGCATGTTAAAGGTAAAATTAAATCCATTACTGATTTTGGTATCTTCATTGAATTAGATGGCGGTATTGATGGTTTAATTTATCTTTCTGATATTGCTTGGAGCGAAACTGATGCACAAGATACGTTACGTAAATATCAAAAAGGTGATGAGCTTGAAGCAATCATTCTTGCTATCGATGTAGAACGTGAACGTATTGCTTTAGGCTTAAAACAATTGGCCGAAGATCCTTTAGCAAATTATTTAACTGCGAATGAAAAAGGAACAATTGTGCACGGTAAAGTCGTTGAAGTCGATCAAAAACATGCCGTCATAGAATTGGCTGATGGCATTCGCGGATTATTGCGAGCATCAGAAATTGCAGCTGAAAAAGTAGAAGATGCGCGTACTAAACTTCAGATTGGTGATGAAGTAGAAGCAAAAATCACTGGCACTGATAGAAAAACGCATGCTATTACGCTTTCAATTAAAGCAAAAGATGCTAAAACGCCTGCTAAAAAGGAAAAAGTAACGAAAGCTGCTGCTGCAACAACAAAAGCGGCCGCTGGAACAGGGAAAAAGAAAAAAGGATCAGATGGCGGCTTGAAAACAACATTAGGTGATTTATTTAAAGATCACATTAATAATGGTAATGGCACGGAAGATGTAGAAGGGAAGTAATACCATTTCACTCAAATCTGTCGTCCCGCGGCTTGTCCGCGGGATCCAGTTCTCTGATATTAGAATAACGGAATCATCGATACAATAATAATTAGCATTAATAAAGGAATAGTTGGTGCTGCTAGCATAATCACCGCAATCGGTAATTTTTTAATTAAACGATAAAGTGAAACACCTATAACAAACAAATAAATTATTCCCAAACTAATACCAGGGATGATCCAATGACCAGGACGATGAATAAAAAAAAGAACTAGCAAGAGTGTGCTAATATAAAAAATAAATAAAAATTTAATTGATATTTTTACTGAATTTATCCAATCGGATGGCGTTGTTAAATCTTCATTTGTTTGCTGCATCATTTAATCACCCAAAATTTTAATTAATTTTTTCTTCGCGGAAGCATGTCGCTCGCGCAATTCAATATCAATATATTGATCTGTAATCGCACTAGAACTATGTCCCGCATCATCACGCACATGTTCACGAGGACGAATTTTAACATCTTCAGAAATACCTGTATGACGTAACCAATGCACAGTCGCTGTCATTAACATTTCAGCATCTTCTTTCAATCCATCTTCTTTTAATTTTTCAACAGCACGATCAAAACACGTTTGCACAATTCTGCGAATATGTCTACTACCAGTCACTGGGCCTTTTCCAATGGCTTTTGGAATAAGCGGTGTTGTTTCGCCGGGTGAGGGTAGGGACGTTAAGCCAGAACTCATTCTATACCGTTTAAGCGCTGCAAGCATGGCATTACTCACACTGATATCACGTTCTTTATTTCCTTTCCCAACTGTTTTAAACCACCAATTACCATCTCTATCTCGAAAAAAATGTCCCATTTGTGGTGCCCAACGCGATGTGCTGCTTAATTCTGAAATACGTAAATACATTGCAAATAAAGCATTCATGATAAATAAAGTACGTTCATGTAAAGTAGAATTCTCTGAAGCCATGCGTTCCGCGGTTTCTATCACATAAGTCCATTGTAATTCTGATAGACGTCGTATCAATCGTTTTCCTTGATGTTTACGTAAAAATTTACTTTTTTGTCTAATCTGCGAAACAGGATTAGACAAAGCATATTCTTCTTGTTCTAAATAATGATAAAAACTGCTGAGAATTGCAAAAATCGCTTGTAAAGCATGCTGTGATAATGAAACAGCCATAAATGGCCGCCAATGTTCATTGATTATTCGCGCGCCATTTTTATCTAAAAAACGCGGTACATGTTTAGAAGCAATCCATGTTTTAGGCGGTGCCTGACAAAATTCTAAAAATTTTTCGATATCTTCACGTTTTAATTCAGCCAATGATTTTTCATGCACAAACCATGCCCATTGCAATAAGCGTTCGATCTCACGTCTATATGATTTAAATGTTTCTTCACTGCCGCGATAAGCATAGAGAAATTGGCAAGCGTGATAATAATCTGATGACATCTTATCTTGAGAAAGAGAACCAGGTACTTGCTTGAATATTTTTTCTGGTTTTATTTCTAAATAATCTAAACTATCAAAAAGAGGGGAGGGAATATATTTAGTCACACTTATTATCCTTAGAACCTATTTAAATCTCTACAATACCAAGTGATATTCCGTTATTATACCTCAAAATATGATGAGCAATGAACTATGAAATATGACGAGCAAATAGCGGAAGTGTACAAAAGAATCTGCCCTTATATCAAAAAAACACCTTTACTAGCATCTCCGTTTTTTAGTCAAAAAATGAATTGTACTTTATTATATAAATGTGAAAATCTTCAATATACAAATTCTTTTAAAGTACGCGGCGCATTCAATAAAGTAACTCATATTTCAGACAAAAATAAAATACTAATTACAGCCTCTGCGGGTAATCATGGCGCTGCTGTTTCTTATGCAGCGAAAAAATTTGGAATGAAAGCCATTGTGATTGTACCCGAATTTGTTCCTTCATTTCGTATCAATAAAATAAAAAATTTAGGTGCTGATGTGATTGTTTACGGCAAAACGACAGATGATTCAAATGCAAAAGTCGCTGAATATGCCGCAGATCCGCGATATGTTTATGTTCATGCTTTTGATGATGACGATATTATTGCAGGACAAGCCACGATTGCTTATGAATTATTCGAAGAAGCACCTGATTTAGATGTGATTGTAGTGCCAATTGGAGGAGGTGGTTTAATTGCAGGAATTGCGCAATATGCAAAATCAGTGAATCCTGCCATCGAAATATACGGCGTAGAACCTATTGGTGCTGATGCCATGTTAAAAAGTTTAGAAGCAGATAAAATTATTACACTTTCGGAAATGAATTCTATTGCAATCAGTTTAAGTGTGCCAAAAGTCGCAAAAAGGACCTTTGAAATAGTCAAAAAATCAGTTAATCAAGTCGTGAGCGTGACAGATGAATTAGCTGTCCGAGAATTAAAATCCATATTAGAACATGACAAATTATTTGTTGAACCAGCTTCATCATGTGCTTTATCAGCGATCATCGAAAAAAAAATTGGTGATATGACAAATAAAAAAGTCGCAGTGATTTTAAGTGGCGGAAATTTTTCATTGGAGCAGCTTAAAGCTTATTTATAATGGATTAAACCAGTTCAAAATAAATGGCAGAACAATGAAAATAATGCCTAAGGTTATCATTAATAGGACATTAGTAACAAAAAAACTAAATAGTATTAATGCTATACCTGATACTGAATAATAAAAATTTTGCTTCCTTCCATAAGAAAAATATCCAATTCCAATAATGCTAAATAAAATCGATAAATAAATAACGTTAAGATCCATACCAAACATATCGTTTTCCATTTTTTTAAAGTAGGATATATTCAGGTTATCCCGACAAATTGCGAAGCAATTTTATAGTCGGGATCCAAAATATTTACAGTATACATATATGTGAAAAAATTGTAAGGAGTTAAATAAATGAAACGGTCGATCATTATTTTAATGAGTGCATTGTTAGCATTTCCTGTGTTTGCTGCATCCCAAACTAATACACACACAGCCTTTTACACCTCTACTCAAACAACATTACAAAATATCACACCAGCAGCTGAATTAAAGCGTTTAATGGCAGGAAACAATCGTTTTGTGTCTAATAAAATGATTCAGCGTAATTTATTAAACCAAGCTAAAACGACTAGTTTAAAAGGCCAATTTCCAGCAGCCATTATTCTCAGCTGCATGGATTCACGAGGATCACCCGAATTAATTTTCGATCAAGGGCTTGGCGATGTTTTTTCTGTTCGTGTTGCAGGTAATGTTGTCGATACAGATCAATTAGGCGGCATGGAATATGCGACAAAAGTGGTTGGCAGCAAGGTCATTGTAGTAATGGGACACACACAATGCGGTGCGGTAAAAGGTGCATGTCAAAATGTGGTATTAGGCAATTTGACGGCGTTACTCAATAAAATCAAACCCGCGGTAGAAAAAATAAAAGCTTCAACAAATGGCAACATCGATTGTAATCAAAACAAAACCGTTGATGAAATCGCTAAACAAAATGTTATCGATATGATGCAACAAATAGAAGAAAAAAGTCCGCTTATTCATGCTCAAATTGACAATAAACAAGTGTTAATGGTTGGTGCAATGCATGATTTACATAGTGGGAAAGTAACATTTTTTGATGTGAATGGTAAATCGTTGATGTAGATAGTTCGCCTAACTGATAGAAGAACTACCATCTTTTATCAATATTTAGTATATTTTAAGTTGCGATTCTTCACGTTAACAACAAGGAATAGTTATGCAAAATAGATTAATTTTATCTCTTCTTTTATGCTGCGTTTCTTTCAACCTGTTTGCTGTACCCTCTGTCAGCCCAGGCGTGGTTAAATCAGTCGCTGTTCAACAAAATACGGGGGCCTTAAACACAAGCAGTTCGACGAATGCAAGAACACGCCGCTCACATCCTCGCCGTGCCGTACCTACTGTCAATCAACCGTCTCATTATTTTTATGCAGGCTTTGGTGTCAGCATGTTAAATGATAGGGGATTTACGGGACTGATGCCTAAAGCCTACATTGGCTATGGTGTTTATTTCGATAAATGCAAATCAATCTATGGTGCGCTAGAAGTTTTTGGCGGCGCTGGTTCAATTCCACTGTCTCCTAATCAACTATATCGGGTAAGCAATCTGTTTGGCGTGAGTATCATCCCAGGGTTTTTAATAACAGATGGGGTAATCTTATATAGCCGGCTAGGATATCAATCAGTCAAATATACTAAATTAAAATTCACTAAAACCGGAGCAGTGTTAGGTCTTGGACTAGATGTTTATACGAGTGAACATTGGGATACGCGCTTTGAATATAACTATGGATTCAATAAAGATTTAAATCAATATGATTTCGATTTGATCTATAAATTTGTTTAAATTATAGATAAAACTAAATTCACCAATCGTTTAACCTCATGCATCATATAGAGTGGCACTGATAATATTCGACCGTCGAAAGACAAGCGATGCATAGAAAAACGCAAACCAATAGTTTGATTCTTCTCGGAAAGGAATAACTGTAATGAACGTAAACTACCTGTCTTTCCGGCTTTTACTTCTATAGGTAGAATTTTATCATTAATATTTATAACGTAATCAATTTCAGCTTCGCTACCTTTTTTTTCCCGCTCCCAATAATATAATTTGATTGGTAAATAAGGATCGGCATAGGCTAGTAATTCTTGTCCTACAAATTGTTCAGCGAGCATGCCACGATTTAATAAGAGTAAATCTTTTTGTTGTAATAACTCGATATCAAGCATTTGGGCTGCTTTTACCAAACCAATATCTAAAAATAACAGTTTAAATTTTTTTTCTTTCATTTGTGAAGCGAACGGTAATCCGCTTGCGCTTGTTTGATGAACTTTATAAATAATTCCTGCATACATTAGATCATCTAATGCTTGTTTAAGATCGCGAGACTGCATATTTGGATCTACACTCGCATAACGAAAATGCTGACCTACCATACCAGGTGCCTGTTCTAATAGGCGCTGCAAATATCGGTGTTTCGATGTCTTTGCATATTTAGCAAAATCATCATAATAGGTACTTAAGAGAGATGATTGAATAATTTGGCATTGACGCCAATCATGATTCTCAACAAATGATTTCACGACAGCAGGCATACCACCAATTGCAAAATATTGATGTAATAATTCTTGTAATTTTTGTTCAACTGCTAAATTAATTGTTGATTGAAAGTTGACAGAAGCTAGATATTCAACCATTGAATCATATCCGCACGCAATCAGAAATTCTTGGAATGAAAGAGGTTTTAAATAAAGAGATTGTACTCTTCCAACCGGCATACGAAAATCATTCTGATTTAATATAAACTCTAATAAAGAGCCAGCAGCGATCACATGAAGTTCCGGCATAATTTCTTTGAAATAGCGTAGCGCCATAATAGCATTCGGACATTCTTGAATTTCATCTAAAAATAATAATGTTTTGCCAGGAATAATTGATTCTTTGCCAATTAACCGAATAGCCTCAAGAATTCGACCTGGCTCTAATGACTCAAAACAGGATAAGTATTCTCGTTGGCGCTCAAAGTTAATGGAAACAACATTACTAAAATAGGCTCGTCCAAATGTTTCAGCAGTAAAGGTTTTTCCTACTTGCCGTGCACCGCGAAGTAATAACGGCATGTGTTCTGTTTGATTTTTCCATGCTATTAGCTCAGATTCGATAATTCGCTTCATGTTGCCCCGTAAAAATATTCATTTATTGCAGATATTATGGGGGTAATTATAGTCAATTTATGTATTTTTGTCAAATAAGCTTTCCTTAATTTTTCAACTACTAAGTCCATATAAAATACAAGTTTAAATAATAAACAATACAATATATATGAAACAAATAAACACCTCCGCAGGATTAATCGGCAGCGCATTAGAATGGTATGATTTTTTACTTTATATCTATTTTGCTTCCATCCTAGCACCTTTATTTTTTCCGGCGCACAGTTACTTCGTTTCCTTGCTCATGGCTTTTTTGGTTTTTGCGATTGGGTTTTTAGCAAGACCCATTGGCGCTCTCGTCATTGGGCACATTGGAGATACATACGGTCGAAGAAGGGCCCTCATTTTATCTATGTCCATTATGACGATTTCTACTTTTTTAATTGGTGTTTTACCTATCTATGAAACAATAGGAATTGCAGCTCCTTTATTACTAACGATCATACGCTGTGTGCAGGGTTTTGCTGTATCAGGAGAGATTGGAACATCTACTTCTTATTTAGTTGAACATGCCGCTGAAAAAAAACGTGGCTTTGCGGGTAGTTTAGTCATGACCACAGCATATTTAGGCATTTTTATCGGATTGATCGTTGTCACATTAGTCACATATTTCATTCCTCAAGATATTTTATCTTCTTGGGGTTGGCGAATTCCTTTTATTTTAACTTTACCATGGGGAATATTAGCTTTAATTTTACGTTTACGCTCAATGGAATCGCCGCAATTTATAAATCAATCCAAAGAAATGATGAAACATCATCAACCCATTAAAACTATTTTTTTAAATCATAAACGTCTTTTACTATTTGCCATTGGCGTCGTATCAATTAGTGCAACTTGTGATTATTTTTTTATTGGATTTTTTACGCATTTTCTCACGAATTCAAATTCTGGTATTACGTTAGAAAGCGCTATGCTAATCAACATGATTAGTATTTTTGTATTCTTGTTTCTGGTTCCTTTTTTTGGTTTCTTATCAGATAGGGTAGGGAGAAAAAAAATATATTGCGCTAGTTTATTAGGCATTATTATTTTAGGGTATCCTGTATTTTGGTTACTGATACAAAAAACTTTTTTAACTGCACTGGCCGGCGAAATTTTATTTGCTTTTTTATTAGCGGGAATAGATGGCATCATCTTAACATTTTTGGCTGAAATATTTCCCACTCATATCAGAAACACAGGGCTCACTCTCACTTACAATGTTTCATTAGCCATATTTGGCGGCACAGTTCCATTTCTTGCTGTTTGGTTAATCCATACAACACAGCTTGAATTTGCACCGTTTTTTATCTTGTCGTGATAGGGTTGCTTGCTTTAATAAGTTTATTATTGCTGACTAAATTAGAACAAAAGAATCTTATCAGCAATGCTTCTTCTTAATATTTCCTTAATACTAATACAATTTTTTTCTGTAGAATT
>Ga0207140_1051_pt1 | contig 20232 bp, 19 predicted proteins | sample Alteio_BWMinHeat_4_FD_153528 | JGI IMG/M metagenome (GOLD analysis project Ga0207140, IMG submission 153528) | Enriched cells from forest soil in Barre Woods Harvard Forest LTER site, Petersham, Massachusetts, United States -... | ecosystem: Environmental > Terrestrial > Soil > Temperate forest >... | reverse complement strand
AACAGGTGGTGATGAAGCAGCTATTTTTGCGGGTGATTTGAGTCGCATGTATATGCGTTTCGCTGAATCGCAACGTTATAAAATTGAAATTATTAGTGAAAGTCATGGAGAACATGGCGGGTATAAAGAAATTATTATGCGAGTGATTGGTCAAGGTGCGTATTCATTATTTAAATTTGAATCGGGCGTGCATCGTGTGCAACGTGTACCCGAAACAGAAGCACAAGGACGTATTCATACATCAACTTGTACTGTTGCTGTTTTACCTGAATTAGAAGAAATCGATAGTATTGAAATTAATCCGGCTGATATACGCACTGATACGTTTCGCGCATCAGGCGCTGGTGGTCAACACGTACAAAAAACAGATTCTGCTATTCGCATTACGCATTTGCCAACAGGAACAGTTGTTGAATGTCAGGATGAACGTTCACAACATAAAAATCGCGCGCGTGCAATGTCATTATTAAAAGCAAGAATTTTATCAGCAGAACGTGAAAAACAACATAAACAACAAGCCGAAACGAGACGTAATTTAGTGGGAACAGGAGACCGTTCTGAACGTATTCGTACTTATAATTTTCCACAAGGACGTTTGACAGATCATCGAATTAATTTAACGTTATATCAATTATTACAAATCATGGAAGGTGATTTAATGCCAGTTGTTAGTGCATTAAGTCAAGAATACACAGCGGATTTATTGGCTTCGCTCGGAGAGTGAGTTGGATTTCAAAAAACAAGCAATTGAACGTTTATCTTCTGTGACAGATAATCCTGTGTTAGAAGTGGATTTATTGTTGTCGCATGTGTTACAACAATCGCGTAGTTATTTATATCGTTCGCCTCAAATACTGACAGAAGAACAAAAAAAATATTTTGATGTCTTGATTGAACGACGGTTACTTCGCGAACCTATTGCTTATCTCATTGGTCATAAAGAATGTTGGTCACTTCCTTTTATCGTGACGCGAGATACGCTGGTTCCTCGTCCTGAAACAGAATGTTTGATTGAATATATTTTAATGCATTACGATTTTTCTCCGTTGAAATTAGCTGATTTAGGAACAGGATGCGGTACGATTGGATTATCGATCGCGCATGAAAGACCGAGTTGGAAAATTGTTTTAACTGATCAAAGTGAACAAGCTTTGCAAGTTGCAAAAGAAAATGCAAAACGATTTCACTTAGATCATGTTGTCTTTGCAGAAGGCAATTGGTGTGATGCATTAGAAGATCATGATTTTGATATTATCGTGAGTAATCCGCCTTATATTGCTTTAACAGAATGGCCGATGTATGAAGCAGCATTATTATTCGAACCACGTGAAGCATTAGTTTCTGGCGAAGATGGATTGCAAGCAATTCGTGAAATTATTCGCACAGCAAAAAAATATTTGAAATCATCGGGATTATTATTGATTGAACACGGTTTTAATCAGGGAGAACTTGTTCGCGAATTATTGATGAAGGCGGGATATCAAGCAGTTAATACGATGCGAGATTTGGGCGGGCATGAGAGGGCGACCACGGGCTCCTTAAAAAAATGATTGCCGTGCCCCCTCGTTTTTTGGTATAGCTGTCAAACTTGGACTACAATTATCTCAGGGTAGGAGAAAATTCTATGGCGACGAAAGAAAAAGACATCTTAGAACCCAGTTTAGAAGTCTTAGGCATTGCCCCCTATAAACAAAAAAAGACTGAAGAATACATGAGTTCTGGTATGTTAAAGCATTTTAAGGAAATTTTAATGGCTTTACGCCAACGTTTGTTAGAAGGCGGCGATAAGATCGTGACCCATATGAAAGAAGAAGCCATCAACTATCCAGACCCCAATGATCGTGCCTCTCAAGAAGAAGATTTCCGTCTTGAACTTCGTACGCGAGATCGTGAACGAAAGTTATTGAAAAAAATAGAAGAATCATTAGAGTTGGTCCGTGAAAAAGATTATGGTTATTGCGAAGTGTGCGGCATTGAAATTGGATTACGTCGTCTTGAAGCAAGGCCAACCGCAACACTTTGTATTGATTGTAAAACATTAGATGAAATTAAAGAAAGGCAACTGAAACAAGAAGAAGAGTATTAATATTCCAGTCGTCCCGCGGCTTGTCCGCGGGATCCAGAGTTAATACAACCCAAGGAATCTGTAATATAATTAAAAGAAAGGCCAAACAAGGTAAGCAATAGGGAGTGGTCTATGGCAGCACCGCAACAAGGTGGTGGTTCTCAAGGCGATAATTCAGCCGGCATCTTATGGGGCGTGGCAGCGTTTCTTGCTGCGATCGCAGGGGTTTGGTATGGTTTCAAACCACAAATTGTTTATTTTTATCTTTCCTTAAAATCATGGGAATTAAGCGTAGTCGCTTACGTTTACCATTTCTTTCATTATCAAACAGCTTATTTTCAAGAAATGCAATCTATCTTAGCTTCAGGAAAAGCAAGCGCCAAAGATATCGAATTCAGCATGTTAGCAAAAATGGGCACAGAAGCAGGTTCATGGTTAAGTATTCCTTTTGCCGCTATTTTACTGATTTTAGCTTTTGTTGTTTTTTTGGGAAATACGAGACGCGTTTATAGAAAGAGTTATCAAATGCGTGAATTTGCAGAACTTGAAAAAACAAATTGGCCGCAAATTAGTCCTGTTGTTAATCTCGATTTATTAAAGACAGATCTTGATGTTGGGCCTTGGGCGATGGCGATGACACCGCTTCAATTTTGTAAACGATATAAATTAATCGAAGAAGTAAAAGGACAGCGTCGCGAAGGGGTGACGCGTAAAAATTGGGATAAAATTGACGTTGTTTTAAAACGAGGTGATGCCAATAAAATTTTTGCAATGCAACTAGGGCCGCTATGGCAAGGCACAGATAAATTACCCCCTTATGCACGTGCTTTATTTGCAGCGTTTGCTGCGCGTATTAACGCTGATACAAAAGCTGCCGAAAAACTTTTTATGCAGTTAAGTCATTCCTCCATCAGTAAACGTTTGAACCTCAGCGGCGTAGATGAATTGATTAAAAAACATGAGAATACGAAATTAGTTCAAAAGATCGTGCAATCACATGCTTATGTTTTAACAGTGATGGCAGAAATGTTAAAAGGCGCGCGCGATGACGGTGTGCAGGCATCAGCAGATTTTATTTGGTTAAAACCCGTTGATCGCAAAATGTGGTACACACTAAATACAGTGGGAAGACAAACGCCATTTATTGAAGTAGCAGGTATTTATGCGCATTGGATCGCAGAAGAAGTAGCAGGAAGAAAATTATTGATGCCCATGATAGATGAGGCAACGAAAGCAACGGAAAGCGCATTGAAAGAAATTGTTTATCGACCAGATGAAAGTGAGTAGCTGTCATCCTGAGGCCTGCGAAAGCAGGTCGAAGGATCACTAACAAATGCTATAGTCGTATTGCAGTGATCCTTCGACCTGCTTTCGCAGGCCTCAGGATGACAACATTGCTCAGGATGACAAAGTTAGAGTGTTAATGAGGTAATACCATGCCATTACGCGGCTTAGAAGAACAGAACGAACTTTCGCCTCAACTCTTGTTGCGCGATACGCGCACCACGGGGATGAAGGTTGTTGATTTCTTCAAAGATCCAGTCAACAGTGCTTGTTTATTGGGTGGGTTGGCGGGCGCTATTTATGCTTTTCCTGCTATTGGCGATTTTATTTTTCTCGCAGGTGTTTGTGCATTTTTATATGCTTATACACGTAAATCATTATTGCCCTTTCGCATGCCGCAACGTTCACATGCAAAAGATTATAACGATCCTCTTCCCGGTTCGACTAAACCCAGAATGGCGCGCGGTATTGCTTATTTTGGTAATCGTAAATCAGACAATGATGAACTTTGGTTTAACAATGAAGATATGCGTACACACGTTTTAATTTTCGGATCAACGGGTAGTGGTAAAACCGTTGCCCTGACTTCATTGTCTTATAATGCTTTAGTTCAAGGGAGTGGATTTTTATATGTCGATGGTAAAGGTGATAACTCACTTTTTGCAAAAGTTTTTGCGATGTGTCGATCCATGGGCCGCGAAGATGATCTTTTATTAATTAACTTTATGACAGGCGCGCGAGATGTGGTTGGTGCGCAAGAAAAACGATTGTCCAATACCATGAATCCATTTTGTAATGGTTCATCGAGTATGTTGTCACAATTAGTTGTTAACTTGATGGATACTGGTGGGCAAAGTGCTGACGGTGATATGTGGAAAGGCCGTGCTATTGTGTTTGTTGAAGCACTGATGAAAATATTAGTGTACATGCGAGATCAAGGTAAAATTTTATTAGACGCAAACTCGATTCGTAATTATTTTGAATTAACACGTCTTGAAGCAATTGCAATGGATAAAATGTTTCCGCGTGATAATCAAGAGCCTGTGAGCTTGGCAGATACGCCCGAAGTCATTCTTGAACCGATTCGTAACTATATTAAAAACTTGCCTGGTTATGATCCTTCTAAAAAAGGAAAACAAGGATCTCAAGTATTAGAACAGCATGGATTTATCACCATGCAATTAACAAAAACATTCGGTTCGCTTGCAGATACTTATGGCCATATTATTCGTGTGAATTTGGCGGAAGTGGATTTGAAAGATGTGGTTTTGAATAGACGCATTTTAGTTGTGCTTTTGCCTGCATTAGAAAAATCACCCGATGAATTAGCTAACTTAGGTAAAGTGATTATTGCATCGCTTAAAACCATGATGGCAGCGGGGTTAGGTGATTCAGTTGAAGGAACTTATCGCGAAGTCATTACGCGTAAACCAACGAATGCTTCCACGCCTTACATGTGTATTCTTGATGAATATGGATATTATGCAGTGAAAGGTTTTGCGGTGGTGCCTGCACAAGCGCGTTCACTGGGGTTCTCCGTTATTTTTGCGGGACAAGATTTACCTGCCTTTCAAAAAGCTTCTAAAGAAGAAGCCGCATCCATTGGTGCAAATACCAACGTAAAAATTTGTATGAAGTTAGAAGATCCAACGGAAACCTGGGATTTCTTCCAAAAAACAGCCGGTGAATCTTATGTCACTAAAGTTGATTCTTTCCAAACGAATGCAGGTAGTTTATTAAATAATTATTTAGATAGCCGAAGCGCTTCTTCTGAAAAACGTCAACGCATCGATTTGCAAGATTTAAAAGAGCAGCGTGAAGGTGAAGCACACATCTTTTTTAAATCAAAAATTGTTCGTGCAAAAATGGTATTTTTCGATCCGCCACCGCCAACTAGAATGCGATTGAATCAATTTCTTAAAGTGGAGCCGCCGCTTGATCGTGTGATTGCAGATTTAGAAGATCGTATTGAAAACTTAGAACAATTGCAGTTAGATAAAGAAAGTATTACACCGCCAACCGATGAAGGTGAGGAAATTCAAATTATTTCTGATGCGATTCTTGCGCAAACGAATGCGAATCCGATTGAACGCGCTTTATCTGCTTTGTTAGCTTTTCATAATCGTCATGAAACGACAACAGAAGGTGCGGCAGCAGAAACAGCGGAAGAAACATTGGATGAAGGTAAATTAAATATTTTTGCAAAAGTGATGCTGGATGATACGATCAAAGAAATTGTGGGTAAAATGAAAATTGATGCGTTTAGCGCACCGTTGGTTAATCGAAATGGTGCAAAAGATAAAATTGAATTATTGGAGCGTATGATGGGTCGTTCAGCTTCTCAAGCAACACCAATGACATCAGAAATTATTAAAGATATGTCATTAGCAACGGAGTACCCACCGCCTGTTGAGGGCATCCTTTTACCCAGCGAGGAAGTAGTGGCAATCGCAGGGGACTTATGTGATTATGTAACCTCTCTCAAAACAAAATCTCAAGAATAGTGGGTAACCATGGTAGGTGTATTAACAAACATATTCCGCGGGTTTTTATTCCTCACATTATTATCATGTTTTATTTTATCGGGCTGTGCTTCATCAGATGTTTCGCGTGATACAGCATCTAATATCGATACCGGCATTCAACATACAAAAGACATGATGGGCGGGGAAGGTGATATTGCTGATGCTTATCAAAATTCAACACAAGCAAGCAAAGGGTTGATGATGGGTGGTGTAGCAGGCGCCGTGACAGGTGCAATTTATGGTGGTACGACGGGTGCCTTTGAAGGCGCGGCGATTGGCGCTATTTTAGGGGCGAGTTATGGCAGCTACATTGATTCACAAACGACACTTAAAGATCAACTCGAAAATCGCGGTGTGAATGTCATTGTGTTAGGGGACCAAATTCTGATTGTTATTCCATCCTCGCGTTTATTTTATCCGATGACATCGACGATCAAATCTCATTCTTATTCCACATTAGAGTTAGTGGCAATTTACATCAATACTTTTACTAAAACGCTAGTGAAGGTGTCGGCTTATACTTCTGATACGCAATCTCCGGAAGCTGCGGTCGCTTTAACGCAGCAACAAGCAGAGCAAGTATCGAGAACCTTGCAAGAAAGCGGTGTTGATGCTCGTTTATTGTATGCAGTAGGATGTGGAAGTGCGCATATTGTTTCTCCCAATCAATCTGATTGGGGGTCGAGTGACAATTACCGTATTGAAATTACACTAGAAAAACTTTATGTGTAGAATCCCCTTCCTCCTACAAAAAACGTAGGAGGAAGGGGAGCCTATGATGATATAAGGAAAACCTATGCTCGGGCGACGAAGTGAAATAGCGAATTTACAGAGTGATTTTTTTCGCGATAAATTTCGCAAAACATTACGTTGGCTAATGTATTTCGTCATCATTATTTATATTCTCATTTTCGCGATCATTTATCTCATTCTGATTCAACCAGAACATCAATATTATGCAAATACAACAACAGGCATGATTTTGCCCATGCCGAAAACAGGAATTAACTAGGATTACCTCATGGCACTAGACGATATATCAGAAAAATATATACCTAAAAATAATGATTTTTATCGTGAGCATTATCATCAGATCATGTTAGTCATTATCTGTTTATTTGGTGTGACATTTATTGCGACGATGCTCGTCTTTTACCAAATTTTGCATCGTCCTTTACCGCAATTTTTTGCCATCCAGCCAGACAATGAAACCATGACACTGACACCTTATACTGAACCCAATTTACGTCCTGATACTATTTTGCGTTGGGCGAGCCAAGCGGCAACGACAGCTTATACTTTTAAATTTAGTGATTATGTTGGGAAGGGCAATGTTAGTGCTCAAGAAGCAGCAAAATCGTATTTTACTAAAAATGGATGGGCGGATTACCAACAATCTACTCAAGGATTAATTACGAGAATTATCGAAAATAAATTAATTGTGCATAGTTTAATATCAGGCGCGCCCGTGATTTCAAATCAAGGGCCTTTGCCAGGAAGAGGCTATGTTTGGCGAATACAAATGCCGATGACGGTGACATACGAAAGCGCAGGGCCGACTAGTACACGTCATTTTATCGTGACGCTTGCTATTGTGCATGTCCCAACAAATACGAATCCAGCAGGGATTGGTATTGATCAATTCGTTATGGTGGAAGTATGAATGATGCTCTCGTCTTAATTTTTTCACGTAATATTTTTTATAAACGATTGCATTATCTGGCTTTAGCCCTTTTTGGTTTTAGTCTCATCGTTATTTTTGGATTGGGTGCTTTATTATATTTATTATTGGCAAAACCCAATATACCGCTTTATTTTCCTGCGGATAATGTTGGTCGATTGACAAAAGTCATTCCGGTGAGTGAGCCAAATATGGGATTAAATGATGTGATGAATTGGACGGTGAAAGCAGTCCAAAAATCTTATTCATTTGATTACATTAATTACCGAGGACAAATACAATTTGCGCAGCGTTATTTTACAACTTATGGATGGAATACTTATTTGAGTGCGCTGCAACTCTCTGGCAATTTAACTGCAGTGACAGAGGCAAAAAGAATAGCAATTGCACAAGTGGTGGAAACGCCGAAGTTGTTGGCAGAAGGCATTTTAAGCGGTGCTTATGCGTGGAAATTTGAAATGCCATTATATGTGATTTATCTTGAGCCGCCTTACGATGACAAATCTAGTTTTTCTACTGCCTTGAAAGTGACAGTGCTCGTTCAACGACAAAAGCCATTAGAAGGGAACCAAGGTTTAGGGATTGTTCAATTGATTATTGAGATGGGGTAGTCTATGGCTGAAGAAGAAATGGAAACCGTAGAATTACATGATGCATTTTATCGAGACAGCATCGGCAAAGTGATCTTTATTGGGTTGAGTCTGGGCATTGCTATTGTATTGATGCTGCTATTGTCTATTTATCTTTATGCCAAGAAACCTAAACCTGTTGTTTTTCCTGTTTATCAAGATTGGCTTGTTCAGCCATCTATTCCTGTTTCTGAATCTTATCCATCGCAGCCTATGATTATGCAATGGCTAAGTGATACGATGCGAAAAGTATTTACTTATGATTTTAGAAATTATATTAGCCAACGCCAAGCAGCTGCTCACTATTTTACGGACAATGGATGGAATACATTTCTAAATCAATTGAATATCTATGTAAATTATAATAATGTTTTAGCTGATAAGTTATTTGTAAATGGTACAGCTACTGCGGCGCCTACGTTGGTTAATGAAGGCCTCATTTCTGGAAGATACACGTGGACGATACAAATGCCCATGGTGATCGAATATGCGGGGTACAAACCTTTACCGAAGAAACCGTTACAACTCGAAATACGCGTGGTACGTGTGCCAACAACGAGTAATCTATTGGGTATAGCGATAGATAGCGTTACGCTCGCAACAACAGCAGGGATAGGGCAAACTGGAGCAGGAAGTGAGTAGCATACATGTCGAGACGCATAAATAATTGTATTATGCTGCGCAAAAGCAAAGCTTTTGCTTGCACCAAGAGGGGAGAATCGCGATTCTCCCCTCTTGGATCACCCCATCGCGTAGTGAAAATCATTTACTTTATCATTTTTTTAATGATGTTATGTTTTCGTGCTTATGCACAAGAACAAAATACGACATCACCCGCACCTGCTCTCACTCAGCAGCAGTCGTCTCGGTTAAGAGAATTTCAAGGATGGGCGCAAAAACATGGTTCTTCTCAGACGAACCAAGAGGCGCCGCCTCAAGCAGTTGCCGCTCAATCAGCTCAATCCACTGCGCCTGTTCCCATTTTTTCGGCAGCGCCCCCTTCTTCGAATACGCAGAATTCAATAGAAACACAAGCACCGCCTGCTGCTGTCCCGCCCCCAGCGAATCCGCATGCACCACGTATCATGACATTTGAAGAAAGTCAGCAAGCCATGCTGAATAGTGTGCCGCCGCCTAGTATGCGTCCTTCAGAAGATTCGGAAGCTGCGTTTAATACAATGTTGCAGCAAAACATGCCGCTTAATCCGCAGCAAGTCGTGCGTTTGCATCAACAAATCGATATTTCGCAACGTGCGCAGGCAACGCCGCCGACGATTCCACCTAAGCCTGTTTCAACAACATTAATGATTAATTTAGCGCCTGGTACGACACCGCCCGCGATTCGTTTAGCACAAGGGTATGTGTCGTCACTTGTATTTGTTGATTCGACGGGAGAACCGTGGCCTGTCGCGACATTTGATATTGGTAATCCTAAAGCAGTGAGTATTCAGTGGGATGGAAAAAGTAATATTTTGTTATTGCAATCACAATCACCTTATAGCTATGGCGATATGGTGATTCGTCTTGTTGGTTTAGCAACACCGCTCACCATTGAATTAGTGTCTGGTCAGCGGGTGGTAGATTATCGTGTTGATATTCATATTCCGCGTATTGGTCCTAATACAAAAGAATTACCTGTCGGAACAACATTGCCAGATTCAGCTAATCAAGTTTTATTGGGGGTGTTAGATGGTGTCGCGCCACCAGGTAGTCGTCCATTAACCGTGCGGGGCGCACATGCTGATGCTTGGTTAGTTGGCAGCACACTTTTTCTTCGTACACGATTTACCTTACTTTCACCAGGTTGGGTAGGAACAATGGCAAGCCCTGATGGCATGCATGCGTATCAATTAGCGAAAACCTCCTCTGTTTTAGTATCGCGTTATGGGGAACCTGCTGAACTTAACATCGAGGGACTCTAATGGCGATGGATTTTTCTAAATTAAATTTTTTCAGTCGCCTAGGCACGCGTTCGCGCATGTTGGTGATATTGGGCGCAGTCATTGGTTTTATTGTTGTGATTTATGTGGCGACGCAATTTTTTGCTGGTGAAAGTAAAACAATTGGTCCTTCTAATGTGGCAAATGCCCCTGCTGGATTAAAAGCCATACCAGGCGGGCAATTAACACCAGAATATTATAGAACTCAACGTGCGGCGAATGAACAAGCAGCGCGTGCTGCCATTGAAAGAGGAAGCAGTGCTGTTCCGACGTTGATTCGTGTGGGAGAACAGCAATCATCTTGTATCGTTTGCACAGATGAATCGGCCAATGTCAGTACTTTATTAAATGATTGGGTAAAACAAGGTAAATTAACGCCGGATGTCGCTGATGAATTACAACAATTAGCTGCAAAAAATGTAACAACAGAAGAATATGCAGACAGACTCAGCGATTTAGTCAAAGAAGGAAAAATTACGCCAGAACAAGCACGTCAATTACTTGAGATGTATAAAAAGCAACATGCGAATGCTTTAGTTGCAGAAAGCGCTACTGTGATGGATCAACTCATTAAATCAGGCCAAATTCCGATTGAAGCAGCAAATGAATTACTCGATGCGCAAAAACAAAAAATGAAACCAGCGGATTACGCTAATTTATTACAGCGTCTTGTACGCGAAGGAAAAATTTCACCGCAAGTTGCGCAGCAATTATTAGCGCAATATTCCAAACAATTTGCAAAAGAAATCACGATGCAAAGTATTGCTGTTTTGCATCAAATGGCAAAAGCAGGACAAATTACACCTGATATAGAAAAAGATTTAGTGAAATTAGAAAATCAAATGGTGCCGCTCGATATCGTACAACAGCAACTTGATAAATATGTCAATGCAGGTCAAATGGCGCCAGCGGTATTAAAAAAAATTATTGATGAATATAAAATGCAAAAAGCACAGATTGGTTCAACCGGTGCGATCAATCAATTGGTTGAAGGGGCTGAATCTGCTGCTATCAATGATGTGGATGCTTTAGTCGCAGCAGGAAAATTGCCGCCTGATGCAGCCTCTAAATTGAAAGAGATGATGAAGAACAATGCTTCACTCGATGATTATAAAGCGTATGTTAATCAACTCGTCAAAGAAGGAAAGATTACGCCAGAGGTTGCTAAAAAATTAATTGATGATTATGGAAAAGTAAAAAACTTGCGTGGACTGATGGATCGTTTATCTGCTTTGCAAGCGAATAATGCTTCACCTGCTGAATATGCGGAAGAATTAAAACGTGCAGTACAAGCAGGCATTATCACGCCTGAACAAGCTGCCGCGATGATGCAAGATTATCAATCTGTGTTAGCTGCAAGACAAACAACGACGGCAACACTCGCGACAGGGCCAGGGACCGAACAATTTGCTGCCTTACAACAACAATTGCAGCAGGCAGGATCACAGCCAGCTAATGTTTCGCCATCAGAATTTGCAGCAGCACGCACTGAAGTGACGCAGGAATCGGAGCAAGATAGACAAGCGCGTATTCAAGCTTTATTGGGTGCGATGCAAGGTCAAGCAGGACAATTAGTGGGATCTTGGCAACCACCAACGATGTCGCATGTAGAAGGCGTTCCACCACCACCTGAAAAGAAACCAGCGGAAGGTGGAAGCGGTGGATCAAGTGGTGGGACAGGCGGAAAACCCGGATCATCATCAGAACAAGCTGCGTTAATCAAAGCAGGATCAATTTATTTTGCCGTATTGGAAACGGCGGTTAACAGTGATTATCCTGATAGTCCAGTGATGGCAACGATTGTTGAAGGCCCTTATAAAGGCGATAAACTCATGGGTAGAATCGTCACTACCAAAGGTGTATCAGGACAATTGGATAGAGTCAGCCTTAACTTCACACTGATGAACGATGATGCATGGCCTAAATCAAAAGCAATTACCGCTTATGGTATTGATCCTAATGATGCGCGTACGGTGATGGCGAGCCATGTCGATTACCATTACCTGCAACGTTTTGGTGCCATGTTTGCAACATCATTTTTACAAGGGTATGGAAATGCGATCGCCACTTCTTCTTCTACGACCACAACAGGTATTTTTGGAACCAGTACATCACATCCCAACTTAAGCCCAAGTCAAAAATTGGCGATGGCTTTGGGCCAAGTTGGGCAAACGGTTGGTCAGGCGACGCAGAACTATATCAATCGTCCACCAACGGTAAGGGTAGATTCGGGCGTGAGTCTGGGTATATTATTCATGTCTGATGTGTCGTAAAAGAGTTGTCTGCGCGACGACGAGCCTGATCAAAATGCACTATACTTTGCAGATAAGGCTCGATTATTCAAGGGATATAAAAGAGAGGCGCATAAGATGTTGAATGATAGAGATGATAACAAATTCGAAGGACAGGAAGACAGCGAATATCATTTTTCTGATGATGATGTGAGTTATGAGGTAGAACCGGAACCTTCTCAACCCCCTTCAAAACCAGGTAAAAATGGGGGCGGCGCTTCGCGCTTACTTCGTTCAAAACGAACCTGGATTGTTGCTGTTGTTTTCTTAGGATTGGTTTTTCTGATTTATAAAATGATCATTCCATCGACTCAACCTTCATTAGAGATTGCTGCTGCGCCAGCAACTTCTGTTCCTGTACCGGCAAAAGTAACAGTAGCAGCAGCGCCTGCGAATTCGACGCCAACACCAACGCCTGTCAATCAAACAATAACGACTCAAATACCAGCTGTGACACCACCGGTTGTGCCGCCAGTTGAAACGTCTGCCACCAATTTACCGCCACCGGGTGCCGTCATACAAAACGGTACGGCGACTCAAAACGTATCGACACCAGTGACGCCTACTGTACAACCAACAAATCAGCCACAAAATCCATTGGCATCAGCATCATCTCCACAAACGGTGAATGCACCAGCTGTTATTCCTGTTACTTCAGTCGCACCGTCGACATCAGTGTCGGAGCCATTCCAAATTCCAGGCACAGCAGCGGCGCAAGCCAATGAACAACGTTTGGAAGCAGATCAACAAAAATTATTAGCACAATTAGAATCGGCCTACGCAGAAAAAATAAATGAATTTACGGCACAAAATAAAGCGACACAAGATCAATTACAAACATTAGATGCGCGTGTTGCAGGATTAGAAACGCAATTAAATCAAATGTTGAAAGCGATTTCGCGTCAAAATCAAAATATGAGTAATACACTTGGTAATCCAGCTTCATCATCTATGCCATCATCAGCATCGCAACCAGCTGCTGCGCAAGCACCACCACCAAAAATTTCTTATAATGTTCAAGCGATTATTCCTGGTCGTGCATGGCTTAAATCAGAAAATGGCGATACGGTGACAGTGGCAGAAGGCGATGTGATTAAAGACGTTGGTCGTGTGACTAAGATAGATCCTTATGATGGTATTGTGGAAATTAATACGGGTAGCCGAGTTGTTTCGTTGACGTATGGTAGTGCGAGTTAATGAGAAATAGTTCAGCGTCGTCGCGAGGAATGTAAACAAAACTATTCCCTCCCCTCCAGCATTTGCTGGAGGGGAGGGCTAGGGAGGGGAGGTTGAATTCATTAATAAACCCTCCTCTCCCCAACCCTCTCCTCCCATAAAAATGGGAGGAGAGGGAGCAGTTTTAGCTGTACTCCTCGCAACGACGAACGGTAATGGTGGAATGATTAAACGCGAGGTAACCATTATGTTGCCACACTTACAAACGCACAAACATAAAACGCATTTCTTTTTATTGCTTGCTGTCACGTTATCATGTCTATGGCCAGTTAATTCTTACGCTGTGTATGGCGCAAAGGACATGCTGACCTACATCGCGGCACAAGTCCCTAGTTTAATGTACATGGTCACAGCCATTGCATACGTCATGGGTATTTATTTAGTGCTGCATGGTGTATTGCGATTAAAAGAATATGGCGAAGCAAGAACGCAGATGTCTCAGGAACATAGTTTGAAAGAACCGCTGACTTATATCGTTGTTGGTGCACTTTTACTTTATCTTCCCACAGCAGTGAGTGTGGGGCTCAGTACTTTTTGGTCTGAACCGGCGCCTTATTCTTATTTGAGTTCAGATACGGGACAGTGGTCTCAATTTTGGAATGTGTGTTTTCTCATCGTGCAATTTATTGGTACGATTGCCTTTATTCGCGGATTAGTTATTTTAAGCCATTTAGGTGATCGTGGTAGTCAACCTGGTACTTTTAGCAAAGGGTTGACGCATATTATTGGCGGGATTTTTTGTATTAACATCTATCAGTTTGTTCAAGTTATTTTTGCGACATTTGGTTTTAGCAGTTGATTCATGATAACGTGAATGCCATTTTACACTTACATCATATTCACGTTATATTATATGGAGTTTAGATTAAAGGAGAAAGAAATGAGAAAATTGATTTTAGCGTTACTTGCCTTAACTTGTTTTGTCACGGGCACAGCAGCGCTGGCTGCTATCTCTGGTGTGGGTTCGGTTTCTACTCAAGTCGTTAGTAATCTTCGTGCGGTTGCCCAATTGATTACAGCAGCTTCTTATGTTGCTGGTATGGCGTTTGCCGTTGGCGCTATCGTTAAATTTAAGGCGCATAAAGATAATCCAACACAAATTCCCATTGGTACACCTATTGCACTTCTTTTCTTAGGCGCAGCACTGATCTTCTTACCAACCGTATTTAAAGTGGGTGGTGGAACATTATTCGGTGGAAGCGGTACGGTAGCAGGTGTGTCCGGTGTTGCTTCATTTGGCGGTAAGAAAGCTAGCTAATGTCAAACGATTATGCATAACCTTCAACTGGCAGTGAATTTAGCGGGATGGCGAATCTTCGTCAGACGCAAACAAGATAAGGCTTTCCTGCCAGTGCAACAACGTATCTTCAAACGTGATGCGAATACCTGTCAATATTGCGCTTTTCAAGCTCAAGAATATCAAGAAGTTCTTAATCTGGATGGAAATTACAACAACAATAAGTTGAGCAACATGATAACGGCTTGTTGTTTTTGTTCTCAATGTTTATTTATTCAATCTGTTGGTGTGGATGATATTGGTGGTGGTCAATTGATTTATATGCCTGAAATGACACAAGCTGATCTCAATAGTTTTTGTCATGTTTTATTTTGTGCGATGGATAGTAATACGGGTTATCAAGATAGTTCACAGTCTATTTATCGTAGTTTGAAATTTCGTAGTCAGTTAGTTGAAAATCAGTATGGTTCTGGTATGAGTAATCCTACCGTGATGGGACAAGTGATGATTGAATCACAAACATTATCCAACGAGAAAAAAACGGCAATCTTGAAAGATATACGCTTGCTTCCATCGCATACGAAATTTAAAGTACAGTTAGATGCTTGGGCCGCTGCAGCACTGAAAGAATTAGAAACGGAACAACAACCTACTTCAGAGAAATAATGTATGAAAGGTTGTCATCCTGAGCGTAGCGAAGGATCACTAATAAGCGTCATAAGCGCCTTTTAATGATCCTTCGCTACGCTCAGGATGACAACCTTTTATACTCAGGATGGTAAATAGTCACTGAATAGTTATTTACAAGGATATCGGAATGCGTGATCGCACTTTTATAGATCCATTTCTAGATAGTGTTGACGCTGTTTTAGCGTGGTTTAGCACAGAGATGAAACAAACCGTTGAGTCATATTGTGATTTAGAAACGGCTGAAGATACGCATACATTAGTTGCACGTGATGGTTCTTTAATTTCAGTGATTCGTGTGTATGGCGTAACACGATTAATTGGCCAAGAAGAATTTGATGCGATTCACTCAGGTCTCACGCAAAGTTTACAAGCCACATTAAAACGACCGGGACATCTCATACAAGTTTATTTTGGCTACGATAGAGAAGGCGTCAAGCCTGAAATTGAAGATATTCTTTCTCCTGCAAAAGCAACAGCAAAACGTTTAAATTTAGATTTAGACGATTTATTCAATGAACGCGTTAATTACATTTCGAGATATTGCGCTTCTGAAGAATTATATTTTGTTTTATGGACGCGGCCCTATTCTCTTACGAATGAACAATTAAGTCGTCTTAACAAAGATAAATTAAATTTTATTCGCGAACACAAAATTCCACCTTTCAAAAATGGCCAAAATTTAATTGCAGCGATTCCAGATTTACGTGAATCACATGGTTCTTTTGTGCGGTCCGTCGTCACGGATTTAAATGCATTAAATGTGTATTGCGCTTTATTAGAAGTTCATGATTCAGTTAAGGCTATTCGTAATTCAGTTGATCCTGAATTTACTTCAAAAGAATGGCGAGCTGTTTTGCCTGGCGATAAAATTCCTGTTCATGAAGCGAGTCCAGCTGCAGGTGAATTATCAGGACTCATGTATCCTCCCTTAGCAAGACAAGTTTTTCCGCGCGATGCCGTTTCAATAGATTTGCGCACGATTCGTGTAGGCGATAGAATTTGTACGCCTATTTTTATCGATCTTTTCCCGCAAGAAATACGCTCTTTTATTGCTTTATTTGCACGTACTTTACCGACACGTGTGCCTTGGCGTATGTCTTATTTGATTGAAAGCGGCGGTTTATCTACACTTACATTCAAATCAATGATGGCTGCGATTCTCAGTTTTACTTCAGCACAAAATCGTTTGATACATGATTCAATTAAATTATTACGTGACATAGAAACCAATACTGATGATGCTGTCGTGAAGTTGCAAGTGAGTTTTGCGACGTGGGCACCAGAAGGCAATATTCGTTTATTACGAACACGCACTGCTGAATTATCCAAAGCCATAGAAGGGTGGGGATCATGTGAAGTCTCTGAAGTATCTGGCGATATTTTTGCGGGCACAGCTTCCAGTTTACTAGGATTTTCAGCTAATAGTGTTGCGTCGCGATCTGTTGCACCATTGAGTGATGTGGTTTACATGCTTCCCTTTACGCGGCCTGCTTCTGCTTGGGAATATGGCGCTGTTTTGTTACGTTCGCCTGATGGAAAACCATGGCCGTATCAACCTGGATCGGTGCAGCAAACCACGTGGATTGATCTCATGTATGCGCGTCCTGGTTCGGGTAAATCCGTTTTATCGAATGCCATTAATTTGGCTTTATGTTTATCGGGTGGTATTACACGTTTACCACGTATTGCGATTATTGATATTGGTCCATCGAGCAGCGGATTAATTTCATTATTGAAAGAAGCATTGCCGCCAGAGAAAAAACATTTTGCAGCTTATCATCGTCTGCGTATGACACCAGATTACGCGATTAATCCTTTTGATACACAATTGGGTTGTCGTTATCCCACACCGCAAGAACGTGGTTTCTTAGTCAACTTTATTACTTTGCTTGCTACACCAATTGGCGCTGATCGTCCTTACGATGGCATTTCAGATATGGCGGGATTAGTCGTCGATGAAATGTATAAATACTTGGCGGATGAAGGAAAAGCGCATCCTTATACGCATGGTATGGAACCACTTGTTGATGACATCTTAAGTGAAATTGGATTTGTTTTTGATGAACGTACCACGTGGTGGGAAGTCACCGATGCCTTGTTTTTAGCTGGATTTCATCATGAAGCAATGCTTGCTCAACGTTATGCTGCGCCCTTACTCGCAGACGCCGCTGCCATTTGCCGCACACAAGTCGTCGAAGATTTATATGGATTAGTGAAAGCGCCAACAGGCGAGCCATTAATCCAAGCATTTAGTCGTATGATTTCAAGTGCAGTGCGTGAATATCCCGTGTTATCAAACATCACAAAATTTGATATTGGCGATGCGCTCATTGTGTCATTAGATTTAGATGAAGTGGCAAAAAGCGGTGGTGATGCAGCAGAAAGACAAACAGCGGTGATGTATATGTTGGCGCGTTATACTTTAGCGCGACATTATTATCTGACTGAAGATGTTTTATCTGATATGAATGATGCGTATCGCGAATTTCATCGTCAACGTATTTCAGAAATTCGTGAAGATTCAAAACGTATTGTGTACGACGAATTTCATCGCACATCAAAAGCACGTGCCGTGCGGGATCAAGTTATTTTAGATATGCGTGAAGGTAGAAAATGGAATGTGCAAATTGCCTTGATTTCACAATCATTAGATGATTTTGATCCGGTGATGGTGGAATTTGGTACGTCTATTTTTATTATGGATGCAGGACCTGAACAAGCGATTAAACGATCGACAGAAATTTTTGGTTTATCGGAAACTGCGCGAATTGCATTAAAAACACGTGTACATGGACCGCGAGAAGGCGGTGCCACTTTTCTCGCGCAATTTGCAACAAAAGGCGGGATGAATACGCAATTATTAACAAGTACGTTGGGGCCGATTGAATTGTGGGCGTTTAGTACGACAGCAGAAGATGCTCGCTTGAGAAATAAACTGTATCAACGTATAGGGCCTAAAGAAGCAAGACGCGTGTTAGCGAATCTTTTCCCGAGCGGTTCAGTGAAAAAATTAATTGAACAGCGTTTGTCTGTTTTAAAAGAGCAGCAAGGCATGATAGAAGAAGGTTCTAATTTGAGTATTGCAGATCAATTATTAGAAGAAATTTTAGAGGCTTACTCGAAAAATCCTGAAGTGAAAAATTTACCAACATAGATGGCTTTTAGGCTTCGTTCTAGACCGCCCGCAGACGGGCGGTTGTGGCGTCATGAGTGTGTCATGAACGGTTACCTTCTTGATTTTTAACAGTAGCCGTACATTCAATTTCAACGCGTGCATCGAGTACTAAACCTGTCGTGCCGAAAGCACTTCTTACTGGAAATTTACCATCAGGAAAAAATTCGGCATAAACTTTATTCATTGCATCCCATTCTTTCATGTCTGCCATCATAACATTGCATTTAAATATCTGGCTGAGCGAAGATCCATTTTCTTCTAGTACTTGTTGAATATTTTTCATGGCTTGACGTGTTTCTGGGACAATGCCTTTTTCTTTTAACGGTGGTTGGCCTGGTTTGACGGAACCAATTTGACCTGATAGATATAATATATTTCCTACTTTTATTGCATTGACAAAGGGCGGATTTGTATAAGCATAAGTCAGTGGTGAGAATATTAAAACAATTAATAAGGTAATAATTTTTGCCATATTCTTTTCCTTTTTCTTTAATATTTTATCAGCTGTATATCAGTTTGGTTGAAATCATTCCTTTTGAAAAGCAATGATTCGCCAGAAATTTTTGCTAATGCATAGGCAAAACAGTCGCCAAAATTTAATCCTGCTGGATGATTACTTTTGCCGTAATGCCGCCATGCATTTCTTGCAATTTCTGCTTGTTCACTGTCAAAAGGAACAATGTCAACTTTCGCGCGATGTAGTAATAAATCCAGTTCTCTGCCGCCGGCTTCGCCCTTGCGAGCTTCTATGACAATCATTAACTCTAGCGCTGTTCCGGCAGAAAGTAATCGTTTGCTGTCTTTGCTGATGAGTTCTGCAATAGTAGCTGCTTCAGCTTCTTCTAGCAAGATTGCCAGGATGGCAGAAGTATCTAATACCATAATGACTTCCTTATTTTGGTAAACCCTCGTCGTCATAACCGATAATTTCATCTGGAGAGCGCGTATCTTTATTAGGTAATTCTGCACAGCGATGGCCAATCTCAAGCAAGCTTGCTTTCATTTCAACTGGCATCCGTCTACCTTGTTCTCTCAATAGTTTTTCGCGTAATGCCTCTATAACAACCTCAGTGATAGTCTCTCCTAGTTGATTGGCAAGAATCCGAGCTAATCTGTCGGCTTCTGGATTTTTAATGTTCAGCATAGAGACCTCATTTTTATGCCTTCTTCCTAATTATATGCTTTCTTTACCAATTGATCAAATCCCTACTTTAAGATCATTCCAAAAATCATCAAATAGATCATCAGAAGTTCACAAACATCAGCAGACTCAGACCCAGCAGACACAGACCCAACGGGCACAGACCCAGCAGACTCAGACCCAGCAGGCACAGACCCAGCAGGCACAGACCCAGCAGGCACAGACCCATATCCAATTTCAACCACTAAATGTTCAGTCTCAATCTTATCTCGAATACCAACAACCATTTCGATATCAACAATATTCATACGATTTAATATCTCAAACACAGGATGACG
>Ga0207140_1048_pt1 | contig 20949 bp, 18 predicted proteins | sample Alteio_BWMinHeat_4_FD_153528 | JGI IMG/M metagenome (GOLD analysis project Ga0207140, IMG submission 153528) | Enriched cells from forest soil in Barre Woods Harvard Forest LTER site, Petersham, Massachusetts, United States -... | ecosystem: Environmental > Terrestrial > Soil > Temperate forest >... | reverse complement strand
TTTTGGCCGTCCTTGACTGTAAATGGAGCCAAGTTTCCGCCATGACTTTCTACTGCAACATTATCATTTGATATTACGGTAACATCCAAAATGGAATTTAGTGGAAAGAATCCCACGTCAAAGTAACTTGATTTTTCAAGCTTGTCTACACCTAGTAAATCTAATGGCTTAACTGTAGTCACCTGACCATTGATTGGAATTTGTTTTGATACTTGTAATTGATAAAGTAATGCTCCTTGCCCTGGAGTGATTGCAAATGTAACTGTAGAGTTGGAATCCTGCGCCATCTTTTGTGCAGCATTGAAGAATCCTCCGTCATCACGAATTTGTTTTGGAATCAAAATTGCAGTCAATCCGTCAAAAATATACGAAGAATCGGGTCTTGACATTGTATACACTACAGATATTGTCCTGTTTCCAGATACAATACCTGATGTGCCAAGTGCACCACTCAAGTCTCCCTTTGGATTGACGTATACGTTGTTAAATTGTGCATTTAATGCAAATGCCTTGTTAATGCTATCGATAAGAGTATCTCCTACTTGTCGTGCATTTGTCTGGATGGTTGTAATGTTGTAACTTTCAATAAGTGCTGGAGAAACAATGTTTACTAAAACACATCCTTGGTCCTGTATTCCTAATACACAGTTCTGTGCATTGGTTATGACAACTGATGACACGTTGGCTGTGTTTTGTAGCTTTAGACTAAGGTCTGCAGGAACTCGCATTTCAACTGGGCTTGTTGATGCCAAAGTAACAAATGCTGTAGTCTTGTTTTGTACTTTTTCGTCAACTAGAATGTGTGCTGTTTCGCGGTATGATGCAAGTTGAGGTTGTTGCGCATAGACTGCAACAAATGATGTCATCAATAACAAGAAAATTATGGATAAAGCAAGAAGGTTTTTCATTGAAACCAATTTTTAAAATCGACCTATTAAGTTATTCTCTTAATTTTTCTATCTTTATTGCAAATCTCTGAAACGGCTCTTCCTTAAAGTGGCTCTTGCAGACAAGCATGGTCTGCTGTGGATCTGGCCCGCAATCATAAGTGACCAAGTACTCGGGTTCCTTGTGACAGCATCTTGGGTATTTCACTTGGCAAGTAATGGTAGTCATAAAATAAAATAGTATTCAATTATCACTACTTTTCAGGTGGAGAACCTAACCAAGTGAACGATTCCCTAGTCTAAAATGAAATCACTATGGCAAGTCTTACAGGGCTCATAATTTTTGGTAAAAACTTTGAAAATATAAAAAAATAGTACATACTATTAGGTTCATGTCTAAGGTTTTACCCTTAGAACACGAAACCGTTTTCGTGTGTAGAGTCTGCATTACATGATATACAAAACAGGGTCAAAAGACTCTGTGTGTTTATTTTGAAAATATAATCGCATTTGCTAATCGATGTTTGTTTAACTTTCACATACAGAGTGATAATACAACATGGTGGGTATCGCTAGTAATGAATTCTACAAAAAGTAGAAAGACTCGTAGAGGAGTCATCGGTATAGAGTCTGCAATAGTTATGATAGCATTCGTAATCGTTGCTGCAGCTTTGGCCTTTGTCGTTCTCAACATGGGTTTTTCAACAACACAAAAGGCAAAGACAGCAATTTCAACTTCTGTCGCAGAGTCAAGCAGTGCACTTGAGATTGCAGGTAAAGTAACCGGCATAGGTTATGTCTCAAGTGGTGTACTTAACGCCACAGTGATACCTCTCAAGGTAGCAGGTGGAGGAGACGCAGTAAGTCTTGATCCAGCTCTGGCAGACATCAAGTATTACAGCAATACTGTAAGATATGATAACATCTACAAGAGTTCGTGCATATTGACTTCAACAACATACACAGACGTATCATCTGCAGTTAATGCGGCAAAGGCAGCAGGATGTGTAGACCAGAATGCAGTAAATGGAACAGGAAATCATCCAACCGCATCATCTACTACACAAGCAATAGTGTACTTTGACGTCAACAAGAACAACAATGCCATACTTGATCAAGGTGAACATGCAAACTTGGTAATTCAATACAAGAGTGCAGATAGACCGGCACAGTTAGACGACATCAAAGCTGAAATCGTGCTACCAACTGGTTCTGCATTGACTGTAGAAAGACAAGTGCCAGCAGTTACAACAACAGTAGTTGACCTAGGATAGGTAAACAACTTATTCTACAAATCTTTCTTTTTTATTTTTTAACTTACTAATAGTTAATCTGCTTTCCAAAAACTCCCTTCATAATTATATAGCATACTGACGTATGGGAATATACAAAATGACAAATCAAAAAGTCGCTATTGTTACTGGTAGCTCAAGTGGAATAGGATACGAGACTGCACTTGTACTTGCAAGAAATGGTTTTCGCACATATGCAACCATGAGAAATCTTGACAAGGCCAAAACAATATTGGATGTTGCAAAAAAAGAGAAACTCTTGTTGCATACAATAAAACTTGACGTAACAGATGACAAGTCTGTAAACGATGCAATCAAGACCATCAAGTCTGATGCAGGAAGAATTGATGTACTTGTAAATAATGCAGGCTATGGCCTGGTGGGAGGTCTTGAGGATCTATCCATGAGTGAGATAAAGGCACAATATGAGACAAACGTCTTTGGCCTGATACGCGTAACCCAGGCAGTTCTGCCAACAATGAGGGCGCAAAAAAGCGGTACCATTGTAAATGTCAGTTCCATTGGAGGCAAAGCGGCTCTGCCATTAATGTCGCCATACATTGGAACAAAGTTTGCAGTAGAAGGACTCAGTGAATCCATTGCATTTGACTTGGAGCCATATGGAATACGAGTTGTCATAATAGAACCAGGTGCAATCAAGACAAGCTTTGACACAGGAATGATAGTTGCCAAAAAGGCACAAGACCCAAGCTCACCATACTATGATGGCATGCAAAAGCTGCAAAGCTCCATGAGTACTATATTGCAGAGTGCCACACCACCTTCCCGTGTTGCAGACGTGATACTTGATGCAGTAACTGCATCTGCTCCAAGCTTGCGTTATACTGCAGGCGATGATGCAACACTGCTTGCGCAAAAAAGAAAAGAGCTACCAGATTCTGAATTTAAGAAACTTGTTTTAGAGTTTTTTAAATGATGAAAGAGACCATTTGTTTTTTTTAATGCAGCAGGCTCTGGACTCTATGCCCGTTGCCATCAGAGGGTATCTATGATCTATTTCTAAACTTTGATGATGTAACTACACCTATCATAGCTATGAATATCATCAGGATTGCAATTGGACCAAATTCTGGTGCTGCAGTAACTCCATTTATGGTAACCATCTTGGCATCAGAAGGTATCGCAAAATATAGGGTTCTATGAGTAAATGTTACAGTCTCATTTTGTAGTACTGGTTTTTCATCAACAGTCACCTGAAACATTCCAGCATCCGGATGATCAAGCAGGCCTTTTGGTATTGAGAGATTCATGTAATTAGTATGATTTGAGTTCAATGTGAGAATCAATGACTTGCTTTCTTCGTTAAAGACAACAGTGTTAATTCCAACCATTTGTGGATACCAAATCTCAAATGTTTTCTCTTGTCCGTTTACATTCCACCCTATTTTGGTTGAACCAATTGCAAGATATGATGGCAGACTAACAATATCTTTTGGCACTCCACTAGCCACAAAATAAGAGTCAGTATCATGAGATTCAGGAATGTAACTTGAAAGTGTACGAGTAGTTGTTTTTATGATACGCTCAGTATTATTTGTAGGATTGATTATAGTGTCTATCCTAGTGTAATTTTTGCTTCCTGGATCAAAGAAACTGTGGTAATCCCTGGCCCTGTCGCGAGAGCGAAGGTTGTCTGCAGGAACCCAGTTATGATGATTCTCTCTTATGATGGTTCCATTAACTGTAAATTTTTGTAAACTAGTCTTATTTTGATCAAGCTCATCTGTACCATTTACAAAAATCGACCAATAATTTTTGCCGCAATAAAACTCACATTTATCAAGATATTTTGAGGTCCCATTTGGAAAACTAATGTATGCTGCAAAATCTCCCCCGCCGCCGTGATCCAAGCACCAAATTTCTAGGTCATTTCCTGTTTTGTCCATGACATGAAGATACAGTCGATCTGTTTTGTTATCTCCATCCCTGTCAATTGTTGGAGCGGGAGCAGTGGGATCATCAGTAGGAGGACAATCCCATGGAATGTACGGATTTAGAACAATTTCCTCTCCAAATGATTGCTGCAATGAGGGGAGAACAACAATTGTCAAAATGATAACCAATACGGTACAAATTATGATTTTCAATCATTTTGCAGATCACGTGAATCTATTTAATTTCTCTCTACTTGTTTTGTTTTCTAGAATAAACCTGTGGAAAAACCGACAAATACACATAGCCTGGAGTTTTTTCACATACTTTAAATTATAATGTGTGTACAATGTCTTTGACATCGGTTCAAACCGTAGGGGAACATTGCCTGGCAGTTGGGGGCGCTTGACTGCCAGGCGCTTTTAATTAATTACCTTTTGAAGCCTTGCCGTCTGGTTTTTGATGTATTCGAAACCTTCTTGCCAGAAACTCTCTGATGTGATGTCAATTCCGTGTTCCTTGAGCAGATCCTCTGGTTTTTTGGAGCCGCCTGCTGCAAGTATGTCAACATATGTGGAGGCAAATGATCTTCCCTCCTTTCTGTATCTCTGGTATAGTGATAATGATAGTAAATTGCCAAAAGAATAGGAATAACAGTAAAACGGCGAGTGGTAAAAGTGTGGAATACAAGTCCACTCTGTTCCAAAGTCTGGGGTGATATCTACAGAGTTTCCAAACTGGTCCTTTAGTGTCTTCATGTACTCTGCGGTAATATCCTGCACCATGGCACCGTTGCCAATTCTTTTGTGAGCCGCTATCTCAAAGAGTGTGAAGTAAGCTTGCCTGCCTACTGTAGCATACATGTCATCCAGATGTTCTGTCAATATTGACTGTTGTTCAGCGTCTGAGACTTGGTCTAAAATTTTGTTGAATAGTAACATCTCAGAAAATGTCGAGGCAGTCTCTGCAAGCGGCAGTGGGGCTTCAGCTATGAATATTGATTTTCCTGAAGCCGCAACGCTGTGTATGGCATGGCCTAGCTCATGGGCAAGTGTAAAGACATCGTTTGTCCTGCCCTTGAAATTTACCAAGACATATGGTGTAATCTTTGGGGATATCGTACTACAAAATGCCCCACTTCTTTTTCCTGGCCTGATGGTAGAATCTACATGTCTCTGGGAAAACACCCTGTTTGCATATTCACTTAGTTGTGGGCTGAAATCATTTAGTGTATCCAAGACAAGTTTTACTGCCTTGTCATAGTTGTATTTTTTTTCTTCTCTTTTCTGGATTGGTGCATAAATGTCATATCTTCGCAATTTTTTCATCTTCAAGATGCGCGCCTTTAGCAAAAAGAACTTGCGAAATACATCTGCATTTTTCTTGCAGACTGCAAGCAATGCATCTACTGTCTTGTCATCAGTATCGTTTCCAATGTTTCTAACTGATATTGGAGATGAGTATCCACGTATCTGGATGCATTCGTCTTTCCAGTTTGAAACTATATTCTGGTAGATCTCTCCCAGTACGCCCTTGTTTTTGTCAAACTCTGACAATAATGCCTTGTATGCAATCTCTCTTGTCTTTGGCTTGGGGCTTCGAATTAATACTGAAAGTTCCTCTCTGTTGTATTTTTTGATCTTGCCGTCGATTTTTACCTCAAAGGTAAACGCGTTTGTGATTTTATCATATATTTTAACAAGTGCAGAATGGCCAGTAACGTCTAGTGTATTAATTATCCTCTCTTCTGGCTCTGTAAGGGAATATTTTGCAAGCAATCGCTTGTATCTTAAAAATTCATGCAGTTCTCCTGATGACTTCATCAGTCTCTGGGCGTTTTTTTCATCAATCTGTTTTTTCCACCACTGGTCAAAAAACAGGGTCTGGTTTTCAAGTTGCGCCCCCATCTTTCTCATCCTTGAGACAAGTGATGTTGCCCTGTCTGACTGGGTGTCTGATGAATATTCTAGTGACGCATAGCCTGAAACTCTGCTAAATTCATCTGTGATATTCTCCAAAGTATGGAGCATTGACATGAATTTTTTCTCAGATATTGTAGGCTTGAGTATCTTTTTGTTTTTTTCAAAGTTTTTGACACTATTTTGTATGACTTTTAGGCGTTTTTCAAATTGTGGCGACTGGGGATCCTTGACAAGTTCGCTTAGGTCCCATTTTTCCTCTTTGAAAACTTGCATCCGACTCTAACTTTTGGTTTCTTCTTAAAATACTATGTGGAAAACAACTGTCTTGGTTTTGTAACGTCAAATAATATTATGACACTACGATTTTTCAGAAAAATTGTCTAGTATCAATCATATGAACAATTTGTGCACACGTCTTAAATATGAAAAATGCGTAATTGTTGGCATGAGCATGACAGCATGGCATTGTTACAGATGCAATCTGACTTTCAAAGACAAGTCACATGTTGACATGCATAAAGAAATTTCTCGACACGATGCAAGACAAGTAGAAATCGCACAATAGATTTCTATATTTTCTATAACACTATGTTGATTATGACAAATCCTTGCAAGTATTTATTTAACCCAAAAATAAGTTAGTCGTTCGTGGATCATCACAATTTCAAAGGAAAAGACATTCCTCACCTGAAGATAAAACCCAATATGGGCATTGATGATCTAGTCGAAATTTTTGCAAGCACTGGCTATAATGCAAGACAACTAGGAGATGCTGCAAAGTTATACTGCAAAATGATTGAAGATGATGCTACAATATGTCTTACAATAGCTGGCGCCATGACTCCAGTTGGTTTTGGAGGTTTATTCAAGTCCTTGATAGAGCGTGGCTTTGTTGACTGGATTATATCAACAGGTGCTAACGTATACCATGAGGACCATTTCGCATGGAACCTGCCTGTAAAGCAGGGACATTTTGAAGTGGATGACATGGTACTTTATGAAAAAGACATTGTAAGAATCAGAGATGTCTACATCAAAGGAGATGAGACCCTCAAGGCTGAAGATAAAATCGTACAAAAGATGTTCACAAAAAATCTACTTGACAAACCGTTTACAACAGCTGAATTTTGCAATGAAATGGGAAAATACTCTAAACATCATTCCAAGAATCCAGACCGTAGCTTTGTTGTAACTGCATATGACTATGATGTTCCAGTTTATGTGTCAACCCTGAAAGATTCATCCCTTGCACTAGACTTGGCTCCATTACGACTTGAAAACAAGATACACAGTCTTGACTTTGTAAGAGAAATAATAGAGCAGGCTGCAATTTTGTACCATTCTAAAAAATCAGGAATCTTGGAGTTGGGTGGAGGTGTGCCAAAAAACACTGCCCAGCAAACAGGTCCACTGCTAGATCAAATACTTGGATTGGGCCATGGAGGACAAAACTACATCATCCAAATCACTGATGCAAGACCTGACACTGGAGGTCTCTCTGGTGCAACACTGCAAGAAGGAAAGAGCTGGGGAAAAGTAAAGGATGCACACGAAGACGTGATAATGGTATACACTGATGCAACAATTGCATTTCCAATACTGTGTCTTTATGCACTAAGCAATGAAAAGCCACGAAAACCAAAGAGGCTGTACAAGAAATTGCCCCAGTACTATGAATCTCTGTCCAAGGCATACTTTAACAAAAAGCGCTAAGTTTCTTTGTGAATTATATCATCGAAAATAAACTAGAAAATAAAATCAATAAGATGTGATATCTATCAGTTTAGAATCTGCTGAATCTTGCTTTTTCTGTGTCTCTCTCGCCCTTTGTTGCCTTTTTCCACTCTTTGTAGTGTTCCTTGCAAAGGATTGCCTTTTTCAAACCGTGTGGTATGCCCACTCCAGTCCCATCAACCTTTGAGGCAGTAAGAGAACGAACGCCATCATTGTCACAGCCTGTGACACTGCATTTTGCACCTTTTGATATGAGGCCCATGAGAGTTCTAAAACATACCATTATATCAGATTTTTTGATACTCTCAAAAGGCTGAAAATCAAGCCAAACGCGTTCTTGGATAGATGGTATAAATTATTGTTCGATATGTTGCTGGTATTAGATGCTAAACAACTTTAGAGAGGGACTAAAACCTGTCCTGCAAAACATTGGCAAAGTTTTTGCTGCTACCGGCCTGTCTGCAAACTTTTGGACTGCAGTTGGACTAGGTCTTGCATTTGCATCAGCAATTGTATATGCTATTCATCTAGAATATTCTTTTGTATTTGGAGGAATCTTACTTCTTGCTTCTGGGTTTTTTGATATAGTTGACGGTCAGGTTGCACGAATCACTGGCAAGTCGTCAAAGAAAGGCGCATTTCTTGATTCTGTTTTTGATAAAATTGCCGAGGTTGCAATATTTCTTGGAATTTTAATTGGCGGATACTCGCAAGGCTACATCGTACTTTTAGCAATCGGTCTATCACTGCTTGTAAGTTACACTAGGGCAAGGGCTGAGTCTCTTGGAGTCCAACTGCAAGGAATAGGCATAGGAGAGCGTGCAGAAAGATTACTTGTAATTGCAATAATTGGAATGATTGGATTTCTAAATTATGCCGTAGTCATTGTTGCAATAATTGCTGGAATAACATTTGTTCAGAGAATAATAACTACATCTCACGGAATAAAGGATTAGACTATCGTAGTCTGCCAGTCTGACGTCTTGAATCAGCTGATCTAATTTTTAGAATTCCAAAGTGAATTGCACATGAAATACAGTACCATTTGAGTACAGTTGGTGCTGCAATGTATGCGCCTTGTGCTCTTAGCTCTTTTGCCAAAGTGTGTTCTACTAGGTTTAGTCTTGATGTGACTTTCTTTGCCTTGTCTCGTGGTACGGTAGCACCGCAGTTTGTACACTGGATACGTCCTGTGGATCCCTTTCCTCCTTTCTGTCTTCCACGACTAGCACGCTTTAGTGGCATGTTTTACCTGTATAGAGCCTCTTTATAACGATATTTGACCGACCATGTTTTTGCCAAATTGGTGTTCTGATAGGTGCAAATGCCAGGGATCTGTCTCCACTTTTTGAAATCATTGTAGATGTCGTATCATTTGATGGGATGACTGTCAGATCTCTTAATTGACGCTCTTGGTACATGTTAAAATTTAAATTTAATATTATTCTAAATCAGAATATGCGCGGCCTATGCCATGTATGTTTTAGCTCAAACATTGAGCTTGTCATATCACAAGGCAAGACAATATGCCCAGCCTGCCTAAAGAGTCAGAAAAAGGACTAAATGGAAAGGCCTTGGCATAAAACCAAATGAAGGTTGCAATATTTTCACATTGTACAATAGATGAGATATCACAAAATGGTACTGTAGTGGAAACAGCTGGTGGCCCAGCATGCTATTGTGGATTGACTGCAAAAAACATGAAGTTTGAAATCGACCTTCATACCAAAGCCGGTACAGACTTTACATTTAGAAACAAACTAGAAGAAAAAGGAATCTTTCTTTCACAAGGTTCAATCTCTGAAAAACCAACCACTAGGTTTGCATTGAACATTTTTGGAACAGAGCGAGAACTCTATCTTAAAAACAAGTGTGACCCAATCGAATCCATAAAATCTGATGCAGATGGCGCAATTGTGAGTCCTGTCTTTGATGAGATATCAGAAGATACACTAGATGACATAAAAGAAAACTTTGATTTTACATTACTTGATCCGCAAGGATATCTGCGCAGAACGGAAAATGACAACAAAGTTTTTCTTGAAAAAACTGTTCTGAATTTATCCAAAATAACTGCACTCAAGGCAGACCCTGATGAAGCGTTTTATCTTACTGGACTGAGAGAGACAGAAGCAATGCTTGCGTTACAAAAAAAAGGCGTCAAGCATGTGTTGTATACAGACAAACAAAACATCACCATGCTTGTAAAAGACAGGATGTATCACCTGAAAATTCCCAACATTAGAATAAATGACACAACTGGAGTTGGCGATATATTTTGTGCATCATTTACTTGCTCTTTTCTAAAAGAAAAAGATCCTGTCTGGGCAATCTGTTTTGCAGTGGGTGCCGCACAAGCTGCACTTGAAACTGGTGCAACCGGTCTTGACAAGGTCCCAGCAGGTGGCGATACTGAAAGAAATGCGGCATATCTTTACAATTTGATGCAGTTCTCAAGTGTCTAAGCTTTTATTGTGTGAGGGAGTGAATCTAGTCTGTGAAGGTTGCAATATTTAGTCAAGACCAGGAACAGACTGTAAAATCCATCAAACTCTCACTTGAAAGCCATGGAATCGAGTCTGTAAATCTTGGAAAAAAACCAGTTGGAAAAGACATTGACTATGTAATCGTAACAGGTGGAGACCGTGGAGTCAGAAAATATTTCCACCATGTAATAGACTCGGCAATTCCGGTGCTTGGAATAAATGAGTACGAGTCTAGTGGATTTTTAGCCCAGACTGATCTGAAACAATTTCCGATATACCTTAACAGATTAAAAAAAGGTGATTTTTCAATAGAGCCTCTACCGCGAGTGGGTGTAAAAATTGACGGAAAACAAATCTATCCTGCACTAAATGATGTTGCAGTATTTTCCTCAAAGAGTGCCATACTAGTAGAGCATGTCTTGCGGGTAAATGGAGAAGAATTATGGCATGACAGCAGTGATGGATTAATTGTATCAACACCGATTGGTTCATCTGCATATTCCATGTCCGCAGGCGGTCCTGCAATATATCAAAACTCCAAAGTCTTTTGTATCGTATCAGTAAACTCGCTTGATATCACAAGGCGTCCGCTAATCGTTCCAGAGGATGCCTTGATAGAAATAGATGATATTTCATCTAGCCTGCGTTGCGAAGTTGTAATTGATGGAAAGGATAGGTTCAAAGTTGACAAGACTCTGATCTGTACAAAATTTCCCCAGCCTGCAAACGTAATCCGAATGAAAAAAGACTCTACTACAGTTTCTGCTCTTGCTAAAAAAGTAAAACTTGCAGATGAACTTTTGAACATGCCGCCAAGCTCAAAGCTGTTGCTGAAAACTTTGGAATACGAAGGCTCGCTTACGCAAAAAGAGTTGGCTGAAAAGACATTGCTCCCTGACAGAACTGTCAGACTTGCATTGAGTCACTTGCTTGAGAAAGGATATGTGAAAAGAAGAGTCTCACTGCGTGATACTAGGCAAAGGATTTACGAAATTCCAAAATAGTCTAGGCGTTGGCTGATGCCCTGATGAATGCCTCAAAGGACTCTTCAGGATATCCTGGCCTGCTGCTAAATTCTGGGTGGTATTGCACCCCTAGGTAGAATTTGTGATTTGGAATCTCCAAGACTTCCATGCGTTTTTTGCCATCACTATATCCTGAAAACTTCATGCCTTTTGAAGAGAACATGTCCAAATATTTCTGGTTGAACTCGAATCTATGTCTGTGTCTTTTGTGAATCTTGGTTGATTTGTAAAGTTTGAATGCCATGGTATTTTCTTCAACTGTAATCTCGTGAGCACCCAAACGCAGCGAGCCTCCAAGGTTTTCAACTGATTTTTGTTCTGGCAATAGATCAATCACCGGGTTTTCTGTACTTGGTACAATCTCTGTAGAGTTGGCATTTGTCAGTCCACAAACATGTCTTCCAAATGCTACTGCAGCAAGTTGGAAACCAAAACAGATTCCAAGATATGGAATGTTTTTCTCTCTTGCATAGTTTGCAGTGCTGATTATGCCTTCTGCACCCCTGTCTCCAAATCCTCCTGGTACAATTATTCCGTTGTATACTGCAAGTTTGCTCAAATCACCATTCAACTCTTCAGAATCAATCCAGTCAATCATGACATTTTTGCCAATCTTGGCGCCTGCATGTTTTAGTGCATGGTTTACGCTTACATAGCTATCTGCAAGTTTTACATATTTTCCAATCATTGCAATTCTGACAGATTCCTTTACATTTTGAAATGAATTTATGATGGCATTCCACTTGTCCCAGTTTGCCGAAGTGTTTACCATCCCAACTTTGCCAAACTTTTTGAATATCACATCTATGATGCCTTGATCATTTAGCATCTGGGGAACTAGTAGTATTGATTCTGCATCATGGCATGAAAATACATCTCGCTCTGAGACGTTTGAAAATAATGAAATCTTTTTTCGTGTAGCTATTTCTAATGGCCTTGTGCATCTTACAGCCAGCAAGTCTGGCTGGATACCGATTCTTCGCAGTTCCTGAACACTGTGCTGTGTGGGCTTTGTTTTTTGTTCTCCTACTACATCAAGTGATGGAGCAAGTGTAACGTGGATAAAGATTACATTTTCTGGTCCTTCTTCGAGTCTCATCTGCCTTAGGGCCTCAAGAAATGGCAGACTCTCAATGTCACCAACGGTTCCACCACACTCTATTACCAGCATGTCAAGATTCTCGTTTTTGACTATCTTTCTGATTCTTCCCTTGATTTCATCTGTAACATGCGGAATTATCTGCACACATGCTCCGAGATACTCTCCGCGTCTTTCGGCTTCAATTACACTAGAATAAATCTGAGCAGTGGTGATATTGTGAGTCTTTAGCATGTTCTGGTTTAGGAATCTTTCATAGTTTCCAATGTCCATGTCGCACTCTCCTCCATCTTCTGTGACATAGACCTCACCGTGGGCAATTGGGTTCATTGTACCTGCATCATAGTTTAGGTATGGATCAAATTTTACACAAGAGACTTTTTGATTAGAAAGCTGTAATAACTTTGCAACCGATGATGAGACAACTCCTTTTCCAAGGCCAGACATGACTCCACCTGTTACAAAAATGTATTTTGTAGATTCTGTCTGCATATCCATGATGGATTTGAGATCCTTTTATTTCTTATTCTGTGATTGTAGCTTTCTTTAGACTAGCTGCAAACGCTCCAATTTTACCTTCGATCTTTTCTGGGGATGTGCTTTCTATTAATCTCAAGAATGCACTTCCAACGATTATCGCGTCTGCTCCTGATTTTATTATGAATCTTGCCTGATCTGGGGTATTTACTCCAAACCCAACTCCTAGCGGAATTTTTCCACCAAGTATTTTTTTGGCATTTTTAATTGCATCTGTTGTATAATTTTGGAATTGTTGTTGGCCGCCAGTTGTTCCAAACACTGATACTAGATACAAAAAGCCAGACGATGAATCTGCGATTTTCTTTATCCTGTCAGGTGTAGTATTTGGGGATATCAAAAATATGGTATCCATTTTATTTTTCTTTGCTGCTTGCAGAAAATCTTTTGATTCGTTAATTGACATGTCAGGTAAAATCAATCCGTCAATTCCTGCCTCTTTTACAGTTGCAATGAATTTTGCATAGCCATGTCTGAATAAAATATTGGTATATGTCATCAAAACTAATGGAATCTCTGTTTCTTTGCGAATTTTTCTTACCATTGCAAGAAACTTGTCAAGATTCATGCCATTTTGCAATGCTTTGAAACCTGCATTTTGAATTACAGGTCCGTCTGCTAGGGGATCTGAAAACGGCATCCCGAGTTCAATGATATCTGCACCACCTTTTACAAGCCCTCTGACTGCAGAAATTGTATCCTTTTCGTTAGGAAAGCCTGCCATGACATATGCTATCAAGGCCTTTTGGTTCTTTGACCTTAGGTCTTGAAACTTATTTTTTATTCTTGACATTTTTACTCAAATATCTCCCAACTTCTTCAACGTCCTTGTCTCCTCGACCTGATAATGTAACAACGATACTCTCACTTTTTGGCATGCTTCTTGCCATCTTTACTGCATATGCAATTGCATGAGCCGATTCTAGTGCTGGTATGATTCCCTCTTGCTTTGAGAGCAAGAGAAATGCCTCTACTGCTTCCTTGTCATTTACTGCATCATACTTTACTCTCTTGGCATCTTTTAGATACGAGTGCTCTGGACCAACTCCTGGATAATCAAGTCCTGCTGATACACTATGGGTCTCGCTAATCTGTCCCTCTTTATCTTGCAACAAATATGTCATCATGCCGTGAAGAACTCCTTTTGATCCTCCAACTAGTGTGGCAGAGTGGTGACCACTCTTGATTCCTTCTCCTCCGGCTTCAACTCCAAACATTTTGGTGTCCTCATCAATCAAGGGGTAAAATGTTCCAATTGCATTAGAGCCTCCTCCAACACATGCAACTACAGAGTCTGGAGATTTTTTCTCCAATTTTTTCATCTGTGCAAGAATTTCATTTCCTATAACTGACTGGAAATCTCTTACCATTACAGGATACGGGTGTGGGCCCACTGCTGATCCTAAAAGATAGTATGTTGATTTTACATTTGTAATCCAATCGCGTATTGCCTCGTTGATTGCATCCTTCAAGGTCTGTGTTCCTTCTTTGACTGGATGCACCTTGGAGCCAAGCAAATTCATTCTAAAGACATTTAGCTTTTGTCTCTGGGTGTCTTTGTAGCCCATGTATACTTCACCATCTAGTCCAAGTGCTGCACACGCCATTGCAGTTGCAACACCATGTTGACCAGCTCCTGTCTCTGCAATGATTCTCTTTTTCTTCATTCTTTTTGCAAGCAGCGCCTGACCCAAAGTATTGTTAATCTTGTGAGCTCCCCCGTGGAGCAAGTCCTCTCTTTTTAGGTATATCTTGGCGCCTCCTGCAAATTTTGTCAGGTTCTTTGCCAAGTATAGCGGAGTAGGCCTTCCGGCATATTGTGTGAGATAATAGTGTAATTCCTTCTTAAATTCAGCATCATCTTTGTATTTTAGGTACGCCTGCTCGAGTTCCTCTACTGCGGGAACCAGGGTTTCTGGGATGTATCTTCCACCAAACTCTCCAAACCTACCGTTTTTTGGGTATTTGAGTTTCATATTGCTAACACCAATTCTGATACTAGTCCCTTGATATCTTTACTCTTCATTATGCTACTGCCAACCAAGAAAGCATCTGCACCACATTTGTTCAGAAACTGGATATCTTTTGGAGACTCTACACCACTCTCTGAGATTATGATTCGCTTTTCATTTCTATTTTCCAAGATTGACTTTGTAGTATCAAGGGAAATCTCAAGTGTATCCAGATTACGGTTGTTTATTCCAAGTATGTCAGCCTGTGTCTTGGTAGAATCTGCAAATTCTTTTTTTGTGTGCGACTCTAACAACACCAAGAGATTTTTTTTGTGTGCATATGACACAAACTCGTCTATATCATTTGCAAATTTGTTGTCAAATATTGCCTGTATCAAAAGAACAACATCTGCCCCCAATTTTTCAGCAGCATCAATTTGGACTTTATCCACTACAATATCTTTCATAAGCAACGGAACCTTGATCTCTTTTCTAATCTTTGTAAAGTAATCAGGCGAGCCGTTAAACAGGTAAGGCTGGGTAAGAACTGACAGGCCCACTGCGCCTCCATCTACCATCTGTTTTGCAATCATGACAGGATCCGAAACCTGTCGTATGTTGCCAAGTGAGGGGGATGAAAACTTGACCTCTGTTACAAGTGATGCATGTTTGTTGGTTTTGATTTGCTTCACTAGATTTTTTTCTGATTTTTGATTTCTGTAATTGATTTCATATGTGCCGTCACTTATTGCCTGCTGTGAATTTTTGGCAAGTTTTTCAAGCATGTCTTTCATTTTTTCTCTAGTGTCTCCATCTTTGTTGCATCTCCACAGTATTTTATGAAATTTTTGAAAAGATCATATGCTTTTCCATTTTTTATTGACTGGAGAGATATCTCTAATGCTTCATCGAATTTCTCTGAAAACCCGCCTACAATTAGACCCGCTGCTGCATTGAGGGCTGTAATCTCAAGCATTGGCTTTTTGGCAGTTCCTCTCAGGATATCTGTAAACGCGTTTATTGCCTCATCTTTTGTTGAGACCTGCAAATCTGCAAGTTTTGCCTTGCCCAGGCCAAGTTCTACTGGGTCAAGCACTGAGCTTGTCACCTCGCCCTTGTTTAGGTGATAAATGTAATTTTTGGATGTAGTGGAAAACTCATCAAGGCCGTCTTCCGAAATTACAGTCATAACATTTTCAGACCCTCTTGACTCTAAAAGCGATATTATTCTGCCAAGATATTCTTTAGATGACACCCCTACAAGTTGGCACTTGACCTCTGCAGGATTGCACAAGGGGCCCAAGAGATTAAATGCAGTCCTCTTGCCTAGGCGTTTTCTTGCCTCTGCGACATTTTTCATGGCAGGATGAAACTTGGGTGCAAACATGAAACCTATTCCAAATTTTTCAATTATTTCTTGGACTCGGTGTGGTTCCATGTTAAGGTCATATCCAAAATATTCAAAAATATCAGAACTTCCGCTTATGCTTGAGACTGACTTGTTTCCATGTTTTGCCACAACTACACCTGATGCAGCAATTACAAATGATGCAGTGGTAGAAATGTTAAACGTGTTCATCTTGTCTCCGCCAGTACCGCAAACGTCAATGATTTTCTGATTTATCTTTGGATGTATGTGCACTGCATTTTGTTGCATTTTATCCATCATTGCAAGAAGTTCTTGATCTGTTTCTCCCTTTTCTGTCAGGGTTCCAAGAAAACTTGTAGTCTCTTCAACAGAAACTTTTCCTGTCAAAACCTCGTCCATGACCTGGGTCATGTCGTCATAGCTGAGATTTCCATTGGAGGAAATCTTTGTAATATAATCTGAAATCATTTTTGCACCAACTTGATAAAATTGCTCAAAATTTTCTTGCCCTCTGTTGTCATTATTGATTCTGGATGGAACTGGACTCCCTCTATTAGGTATTTTTTGTGGCGTATTGCCATTATTTCCTTGTCATCTTGGGCAAAAGCAGTTACCTCTAGGTCATCTGGAATTATGGTCTTGTCTCCTACAAGAGAGTGGTATCTAGTAGCCCTGAAAGGATTCTGTACTCCCTCAAATAGTGGGGATTTGGTATACTCTACCGGGCTTGTCTTACCATGTCTTACATTTCCAGCATTGACAACTTTTCCTCCAAATGCATGTATGATTCCCTGGTGGCCAAGACATACTCCTAGTATTGGCTTTGTAGGGCCTAACTCCTTGATCACCTTGGTGCATATGCCAAAATATTTTTCGTCCTCTGGTGTTCCTGGTCCTGGGGAAATTATTATTGCATCATAGTTTCCTTTCTTGATGTCTTCTATTGTCACCTTGTCGTTTCTAATCACGTCTGAATCTACATCTAGTTCTCCGAGCAGCTGGGCAATGTTGTAGACAAACGAATCATAATTGTCAATGATCAAAAATTTCATCTTGTTGCCTCCTTTAGTGCAGTTATCATCGCATTTGCCTTGTGCTCTGTTTCCATCCACTCGTTTTGTGCGACTGAATCTGTAACAATTCCTGCACCAGCCTGGATGAAACCCTTTGATCCATTCATGAATATACTTCTTATTCCAATTGCAAAATCACAGCAACCATTGAATGAAAAATATCCTATTGCCCCTGCATAAGGTCCTCTTGCATCTGGTTCAAGTTCATCAATTATCTCCATTGCTCTAATCTTTGGGGCACCTGATACGGTTCCTGCTGGAAAGACTGCTTTCATTGCATCGTACATGTCATATTTTTTATCCAAAGTTCCAACTACATGCGTTACAATATGTTGAACATGGCTGAATTTTTTTACTGCCATTAGTTCTTTGACATGCACTGTGCCATACTTGCATACTCTGCCTATGTCATTTCTGCCAAGGTCCACAAGCATTGTATGCTCTGCAAGCTCTTTTTCATCGTGTAGCATCTCTTCTTTTAGTTCCTCATTTTTTCTCTCATCTGTTGTAATTGGTCTTGTACCTGCAATTGGAAATGTTTCCACCTGACTTCCCGTGATTCTCAGTAACATTTCAGGACTAGAACCAATTATTGTCCTCTTTCCAAGTTTCATGTGATACAAGTATGGTGACGGATTTATCTGTCGCAGAACCTTGTATACCTTGAGATAATCACCGTCTGCATCAAAATTAAATTTTCTTGACAGTACCACTTGGAAGATATCTCCATCGTGGATGTATTTTTTTGCACGTGCTATCATTTCCGTAAATCTTTCTTGGTTCAAGTTTTCAGAAATCTCTGAAACAGAAAACTTGCCACATTCTACATCAGTATATGATATCTTGTCGATTCTATTTTTATCATAATAAAAATAAAATGATTTTTTCTTTTTGTTGTCATAAAGTATTCCATCTGTGTATATTCCAAATTCCATTAAAGGCTCGTCTGAATCCTTGTGGGAATCTGGAATCTTTTCCCATAGTCTAATTGCATCATAATTGATAATTCCTACTGCGCCTCCGACATACCTGTATTTTTGATCAGGTACTTGGTAGACCAGCTTTTTTATTTCAGCTAGTGGGTCACTTGTCTGAATTGTCATGGATCCTCCGCTCTTGTAGTGTAATACTACCTTGTCAAAATATCCCTTGATGATTACAGATGGATCAAAACCAATTAGCGATGTTTCTGCCAACTCTTCTGGACCGGTAAGGGACTCGAAGAAGAAAGAATGCTCAAACTTGCGTGATATCTTGTTGTACAGATCAAATTGGGAGCCAGTATAGTCTAGGGGTATTATCTTAAGGCTCGAATGCCCAAATGTGGCCACCCATGTCAAGGCACACTCTTCCTCTCTATTTAAAATTAAGCCACGCCTGGATTATGCTAATTACTGTATAGTACGGTACCTTTATATGCGATCTTTGTGTATACTACCTCATGTCTCAGATCCTAATTCCTGATTTTGACAGGAGCAAATCCGTACTGTTCCAGGATCTATACTATCCAAGAAAAAAGCCAGAGGTAAAGACAACTGTGGCAGAAGCAGCATGTGTAGTTTGCCAAAAGGGTCTAGACGATGGACTCTCTATTACGGCAAAAAGAGTTGGCCTGAATTTGAGACTTTTCTGTCAATATCATATTCCACAAGAATAGTTGTAATCTTACCAGATTGGTCTTGTGATTGCGCCTTCAGATGCAGATGTAACAAGTGATGCAAATTTTGCAAGAGCACCAGTTTCATAATTTGGTTTTCTTGGTTTCCAGTCTTTTCGTCTTTGTGCAAGTTCATTTTCTGGAACCATGATATCAATAGTATTTTTTTCAAGGTTGATGACAATTTCATCTCCTTCATTTACAAGTGCAATGTTTCCGCCAACTGCTGCCTCTGGGGCTACATGGCCTATCATGAATCCTCTTGTTGCGCCAGAAAATCTTCCATCTGTTATCAGTGCCACTTTTTCGCCCAAGTTTTGACCAACAAGGGCTGCTGTTACTCCAAGCATTTCTCTCATACCTGGTCCTCCCTTTGGACCTTCATATCTTATTATCACAACATCATTTTCTTTTATCTGTCTTTTTGATATTGCATCAAATGCATGTTCTTCTCTGTCAAACACTTTGGCTTTTCCTCTGAATTCTTTTGTGTGGACTCCGGCAACTTTTACCACTGCACCCTCTGGAGCAAGTGATCCTCGAAGTATTGTCAGAGTTCCAACTTCGTGAATTGGAGATTCGATTGATTTTAACACTTTTTGATGTGCATCAAATGGAATCTGCATTGAATCCAAATTCTGTTTCACTGTTTTGCCTGTTACAGTCATGACATTTTCATGGATGAGATTTTTCTTTTGTAAACTTTTCATAAGTAGGGGGATTCCGCCTATTTTATCAAGGTCTAGCATGACGTATGTTCCTCCAGGTCTCATGTCTGCAATGTGAGGTGTCTTTCTTCTAATCTTCTCAAAATCATCAAGTGTCAACTTTACTCCTATCTCACGAGATAGTGCAAGCAAGTGCAATACTGCATTTGTAGAGCCTCCTATGGCATTGGCTACAACGATGGCATTTTCAAATGCCTCGTATGTCAAAATGTCTTTTGGCCGTATTCCATTTTCAAGTAAGTTCATCACTGCCTTTCCACTTTCGTAAACCATTTTCTCTCTTCTTGGATCCTCTGCTGGCGGGGATGCATTTCCAGGAAGTGCGATTCCTATTGCTTCACTAATTGAGGCCATTGTATTTGCAGTGTACATTCCTCCACAAGAGCCAGAGTTTGGACATGCGACATCTTCTAAATTCTTTAGATCTTCTAATGTCAAGTTACCTGCATCATACGCCCCCACTGCTTCGTAAACATCCTGTACTGTAACTTGTTTTCCCTCGTAAATTCCTGGCATTATTGTACCACCGTAAACAAATACTGATGGCAAGTTAAGACGGGCCATTCCCATCATTGTGCCAGGTAAACTCTTGTCACAACCTGCAATTCCAACCAGTCCGTCGTACTGGTGTGCTCTTACCATTAGTTCAATAGAATCTGCAATAATTTCCCTGCTAACAAGGGATGACTTCATACCTTCATGTCCCATTGCAATGCCATCACTTACTGCAATTGTGGAAAATTCTCTTGGTGTCCCTCCTGCAATTTCTACTCCAGCTTTTGCATGGGTTGCCAGTCTCCCAAGGTGGATATTACATGGGGTTGCTTCATTTCCACTATGGGATACGCCGATGAATGGTTTTCCTAAATCGTTATCGTCTAAACCCATTGCCTTGTACATGGCTCTATGGGGTGCCCTTGAAGGACCCTCAACTACATTTCTGCTTGATATTTCCATTATTGTCCCTATGTTTTATGCCCTATTTTATACATTGTAGATAATCTCATGCATGATATTGTGCAGGTTTGTAAATTTACTATTCAAACGATCAATTATCTAAAACTGTGTTTTACAATTTATGAATAAATTGAACTCAATAGTTGACAAGTATGAATTCTACCGAGTTTTTAATAGTTAGATTGCTAGATTTCTCATATGAATAGGTACGGGCTGTATTTTGTTGTACTATTGACAGTGATTGTAGCATCAACAGTGGTTCCTGCTTATGCCGAAGTAACTTCACTTAAAACTAATACCTCATTTTACAAGGGAGGAAGCACAATCTATTTTTCAGG
>Ga0207140_1047_pt1 | contig 21868 bp, 25 predicted proteins | sample Alteio_BWMinHeat_4_FD_153528 | JGI IMG/M metagenome (GOLD analysis project Ga0207140, IMG submission 153528) | Enriched cells from forest soil in Barre Woods Harvard Forest LTER site, Petersham, Massachusetts, United States -... | ecosystem: Environmental > Terrestrial > Soil > Temperate forest >... | reverse complement strand
ATTTTACTAACTCATATGAAGAATTGGAGATTCAATTAAACAAAAAAGAAAAGGAAATGGTTGATATCATTCAAGAAGGCTTAACTATTTTTAGATTTATATTGGGTAAGGCAAATACTTATGCCTGTTATGATACTAAAAGAATCTATGAGATGGCAGTTATTATTTATGAAAAATTGGGGCAAGATCATTTTATTAGATTATATAAAGGATTAGGCAAAAACCAATCGCATTTATTTTTCCCACCTATTCGCTTGAAACCTATTCTTAAGATGTTTCCTGCCTCTGATAGGGCGGCCGTCTTAACTTCCCATATGAATGATATTAATGATTCGGATATTCTGATGAGTTCTTGCTTGTTAATTCATTCAGAAGAAGAACGATTATTCTCGGTTAGTGTTATTATAGGGAAACCTGGTTTTACGATTAAAAATGTAAATAATATAAGAGAGTTATTATTAAGTTTCTCTGAAGATAATAGATATACTCTATATGATATGTTAGGAAAATTTTTGGATAAAAAAGAATTTTATCGATTGCAGTATCAATTATTTTTTATATTAAATTCTACGCATGTCCTCAGTATGGTGATGCATAAAACATTTATTAAAGAGCATTTAAAAAAAATTATTAAAACAAATAAAGAATTATTAGATTTGGCGAATTATATGCGATCTCAGGATGAGATAAATCTATTATTGAAACAATATTATTCTTTGAGATCTGATAAATCTTGTCAATATGAAAAAATTGCGATCTTAATTTTTAAAAATTTTCTTCATGAAATGGATAGGTATCAATCAAGCAGATTTGCATTTGTGAATACAGATCATATTGTTTTAGTGCAACGAGTGAAGCAATTAGTCAAGCAAAAACCTGAGGAAATTAATTTGCATGATTTTCTAAATCCAGCTAATTGGTATATTGATCAAGGTGAAGGCGCTGGTGTAGAGCAAAAATATTATAAAAAATTAATGCAATCACTCGAAGTGTTCATGTTGTATTTTAAATCTGATCCGAAATTTCCTTATAAAGAAGCAATTAAATCGGTGATGAATGTGGAGCTGCCGAAGATGCGAGTTGGTTTGCATTGATGGCATTTAACCTGCTGATTTTCTGGTGCTTTTCAGAAGGCGATAGCAATTCCCTCGATTTGAACTACAATAAAAGTATCAATAATAAAAACGAGGGAAAAGATCATGTCTGTCTATCAATCTGAAATTTTACAAGAAAAACATCGCAAACAAGCAATTAAAATTATCACACAAGCCTTCTGCGATTATGAACCCATGACGCAATATCTGAAGATTACGTATGATGATTTTATTCCATTTGCTGCATTAATGGTGGATAAAGCAATTCAAGACAAAATGAGTATTGCGGTGATGGAAAAAAATAAAATGGTTGCTTGTTCCATTGTTGAAGATATTGCAGATCCCCTCGATATTAATATTGAAATTGATCCTCGTTTTAAAATTATTTTCTCTTTATTGGAACATCTTGGAGAAGATTTTTTTCGCGAGAAAAATTTTAAGAAAGGTCATTTAGCGCATCTTTTTATTACTGCTGTTGATAAAAAATATTTTGGTCATGGTTTGTCACGAAAAGTTAATTTAGATTCGATTCACCATGCAAGAAAATTAGGTTATGATTTTATGTGTTGTGAATTCACGCATTATCTTAACGAGAAAGGAACAGTGAAGCATTTAGAGCATGGCGGCATCCATTTTAAATCTTGTCTTTATAAAAATTATATTTACGATGGAAAAAAACCATTTAAAAATTTAGATAATCACGCTAGTTCTTATGTTTGGCGATTACATCCGGAAGCGGAATTGCGTTATCATCTTAAGTAGTGCGTCTTGCAGCATTAAGTCATCTTTAACTTAAATATCCTTCCAATTATGAAAATTAATGAAATTAATAAGACTCAATCTCAACAAGCGTGCCGATTTTTACAAAATGATAACGTAACCATTCTGCATCTGAAACACGCATGCGCACACAACCATGGCTAATATTTTTAGTTGCAGATAATTCGTAAGAGCCATGTAATGCTTGGTATTTTGTAAAATACATGCAGTAGGGCATAGGTGCTCCGCCTTTAGGAATAGGAAACGAAGGAGAAACACAATTTTTATTGCCTAGAGAAATGATTCTATAGCTACCAGTATCAGTGTGACAGGCTTGTTTCATATCAGGACACCAATCTGCGCCGGCCGAAGCAAGACCAGATCGAATTAAATTTCCATTGGGATCATAGGCGCCCCACCTGTGCTCGACAGGATCAACTATCACCATTTTTTCGCCCGGTGGATCTACTTTTAAAGGTAAAGATAATGCTATTGATGGGAGAAAAAATAAAATAAATAAAGAAGTTAAAAAGCATTGATTTAGCTGCATGCCCACCCCTCTTTTTAATTGTTATATGATTATTATACCTATTTGTTAGGTGGGAAAGATTAAGCAATGGGGTCAGGCTTGCATAATTGCACTTTACCTAGAATTCCCGGACAATTTGATAAAGTCGCGAAATTAATCCGCAATTTTTGTATGGGAATAAACTAGTATTTTATAGCAAATAAAAGTACAATATCTGAAAATATGAGAAAAAATTATAATGACGCCTATCTTAAAAACAATATTGTTATTAATTTGTTCAAATGCATTTATGACTTTTGCGTGGTATGGTCATCTGAAAAATTTTGAAAATAAAGCGCTATGGATTGCAATTATTGCAAGCTGGAGTATTGCATTATTCGAATATATTTTTCAGGTTCCCGCTAATCGCATTGGTTTTGCAAGTGGTCAGCTTTCATTGGCGCAGCTCAAGATTATACAAGAAGTGATTACGTTATCGATCTTTGTTCCTTTTGCTCTTTTATACATGAGACAACCTATCACTTGGAATTTTCTTTGGGCAGGGCTCTGCTTGGCAGGCGCTGTTTATTTTATTTTCCGTTGATTCCACTCTGGCCAGACTCGGAATCGAACCGAGGACACAAGGATTTTCAGTCCTCAAGAGTTAGTGTTTATCGGTGTTGATTATCATCCCTGTAACGTATTAAAAATTATATAAAACAATACCTTGTAATTATTGCATATTTGTCTCTGTTGATTTATATTCCGCAATATACTTCGAAATCGGTTACAAACCAGTTACAAATTAGAGATTAAAAATGGCAAAGCTTAAATTAACTGCGGGTAGGATAGAAAAATTCCAATGTGAAAAGGGGAAGAGTCAATCATTCCTTTGGTGCGTGGAAGTTTCAGGTTTGGGAGTTCGTGCAACTGCCGGTTCCAATGATAAGCGATATATTTTTCAGGCGAAGGTAAAAGGTCAAACAATGCGTCTGACAATCGGCAAGGTCAATGCATGGAGCATCCCTGAGGCTCAGATGGAAGCGCGTAGATTACGAATTCTGATAGACCAAGGAAATGACCCGCGACAGGTAAAAGCTGAAGATAAAGCAGCAAAGGAGGCGAAGGCTGTTGCGCAAGTGATGCTTGAAATGCGTGAATCTGTGACCGTAATCACGGCATGGGGTGAATATGTTGCTGAACGCAAGCCATACTGGTCGAGATTACATCATCACGACCATGTTCGTGCTATGCACCTTGGTGGCGAGAAACGAACTAGAAGTAATAAACAATTTACTGAGCCAGGAATACTGGCATCATTCTCTACTGTTAGGCTTGTTGACCTTACTTCTGAGCTAGTGGAAGAATGGTCTAAACGTGAAGCTATCAAAAGACCTACACGCGCACGTTTAGCATTGCGTTTATTAAAAGCATTTTTATTTTGGTGTTCTCGTCATCCAACTTACAAAACGATTATCAAAGAAAATGTTGCTCAAAGTAAAAGAGCGCGTGAATTTCTCGGTAAATCTAAGCCTAAAAATGATGTATTGCAGCGTGAACAATTACTAGCATGGTTTGCTGCAGTAAGGCAACTTAGTAATCCAATCATTAGTGCATATTTACAAGCATTATTGCTTACCGGTGCCCGCCGAGAAGAATTAGCATCTTTGCGCTGGAATTCTGATGTGGATTTCAAATGGAATAGCTTGACGATTCGTGACAAGGTCGAAGGGCAGCGCGTTATCCCGTTAACTCCATATGTTGCTAGTTTACTCTCAGCATTGCCTCGTAGAAATGAATGGGTATTTTCAAGTTTAACTGCTTCTTCTGGTCGGTTAGCTGACCCGCGAATTGCTCACAATAGAGCATGTAAAATTGCAGGAATTGAGTTGATAAGTCTGCATGGGTTAAGAAGAACTTTTGCTAGTTTATGCGAATGGACGGAAACACCAGCAGGAATCGCAGCGCAAATACAGGGGCACAAACCTCAAGGTGTACGCGAAAGAAACTATATAAGACGACCGTTAGATTTATTGCGTATGTGGCACACCAAATTTGAAGAATGGATATTGCATGAAGCTGAAATTGAATTTGCGCCAGAAAAAGTGAACTTGCGGTTAGTAGGATAACTCACAATATTTAGTTAAAAAATTAAGGAAAATGCAATGAATGCTAATTCTATAGTTTTTTTAATTGGGGTAATTGGTTCATTCTCGATGATGATAATGCTGAAAAGTAAAATCCCATTAAATGAATCATCGCTTGCACCATTAAGTAGAAGGGAAAAGGTTTTTGTTTGGTTGTTCTGTTTGATAATGCCCGTGATAGCAGGGGCTATTTTTTATTATGGCTGGAAGAAAAGATTACCAATAAAAGCAAAACAAGCGAATTATATTTCCATGTTGGCATTCGTGTTAATTCTTATCTTAATTATTTGTATTAAATATGCCGGCCAACATTGATAATTGGTATTGTGCATCTTTTTTTAATTAAAATATCAAACTAATTCGACGGAACAAAAAGCGGATACTCTTCAGCCGCCTGTTTGGTGTCATGTTTATTGGAGAGTGTATGAAGAGGACGCGAGAATGGAAAGCAAATTAATAAATTTATGTTCTAAATATCCGCAAGAAGAAATTCAAAAACAAATTGATAAAGTCGTTTCCAATAAAATTAGTTATGATTTTTATGTAATAAATTCAGAAAAAGAATTTTATTGTTTATCTTTAGAAGAGCTCAAAAGAACTAAAAATATGCTTCTTTTGAATGAAATTATAAAAAGACAAAATGAATCATTGAAAGAAATTTGCAGTATTAAAGAAAAACATTTTGAGCGAAATTTAGAAAGTTTTTCACTAAATGGTGAGGAAAGAAAAATAAGTTACATAGATTTATTTGGGAGAGATTTTCAAGATTCTATTGATAATTTGTTGTGGCTTGAAGAGGCTTTTGCAAAGGGTCATATAGATGATTTAGATGCAGCTTGTTGTTTGACAGGTTATAGTCAAGATGATGCGCAAATTAATAAAAAGTTTCAATATCATCCGCATCCGTCTTATATTCTAACTCCTGTAGTTAGCAAGATGTACGAAATTATTATAACTTGGCGAAATTCAAGTGGAAAAAAGCCGCTTCTTTGGTACATTTGGCAGGCGGTAGTCAGCGGTGCTCCTGATGTAAGATATGATTTACTTTTGCAAAGATGTAAAAAAAATAAGTACCGTCAAAAAGAGTGTGTTGATAAATATCCAGAACTTGCTGAAAAGCTAGATTTAACAATTATGGAATCGGGAATCGAAGAAAAGTGTAAAAATAAAAGTGAGGAACCATTTTTGCTCAATGAATCTAAAGAAGAATTATTAAAAACTAAGCTTGAAAAAAAAGAAAAAGTAATTCAATTAAAGGATGAAATTTTTCATTCAAGACGTAAAACGATAAGACGAAGGAAGCTTGAGGATTTCGTGAAGCATTTGGTTGATAATGGTATTTATGATACTTTTTCGAAGTTTAGTCATGCTATTGTTAATGATTTTCTGTGTATAGAAAAAGAACTAGAAGACCATGAAACTTATAATGAACATGCAGAAATCAAGCGTGTTTATGGTGTTTTGCAGGATAAAAGGGAAAAAAATTCAAAAAAAAGAAAATATAAAGTCCACTTTAGCTTCATTACTTCCTCTGGCTGCTTAAGACCACAACAACCTTTATCATTGTCCTCATTTAAAGATATTTTTGATACTGTTCGCAACAGTTTAAACAAATATGAAGAGTCTAAGAGTAATTAAGGAGTATTTTGCCGTCTTTTGCCGTATTTAGGGGGTTTCTTACCGTCTTTTACCGTACTTAAAAACCTGAAAAATACCCATAATTTTATTATTAAAAATAGACCTGACATCTTGGAATCATCATAAACAAAGATGAGGGTTTCAAGATGAGAAACTATTTAAATCAATTCACTCCGATAGAAAATGAAATTCGTACACACGTATCTACAGCAGTTGCAGCATTTTATCTAAATCGTCAACCACAAACACTTCGTGCTTGGGCCTCTTCTGAAAATGGGCCAATTCGTCCTGTTCGAGTTCAAGGGCGCCTTGCTTGGTCTATTGCATCAATACGTGCATTGCTACAGGGAGGTGTAAAATGAACGATGCTAATAAAAAGTATAAGACCCGGGCTAGCTACCACGCAGTGTCTAAGCCAAAGCAAATGTCATTTTTACCTGAACCGGATTTTAATCCAAAATTGCCGGCAAAAAATACACTTGCTTCACGTGCTCTTCAAATGATGTTGAATGGCAGAAAAATTTCACATCCAGATTTTGAAGATTCCACTTCCTCATGGAGATTGGCTGCACACATTTTCAATTTAAATAAATTAGGTTGGAAAGTACAGACACTTGAGGTCAAGCACTGCGTTACAAAAAAACCTAAAAACCGCCGGATTTGCCGATATTTCCTATCATCAGATGTTATTAAGAAAATAAAAAAAATTAATGGCGGAGGTGCGGCATGTGTAACAAACTGAAAGGCCGCGCTTACGAGGCACGGCCAGTAATACAATTCTATTTCAGTAAAGATTTTATCGATATTCAGAGACGCAATCAAATAATAAGTTTAATGCAATGGTTGCAAGATGAATGTCATCGTTCTGACGCAAATAGTAAAGAAATAATTCGTGAACTTTTTAAAAGAACAAATGAAATGCGACGGGGGCGGCTATGATAAATACCGAAGAAGCACTCTCAGCATTAAATTATATTAACCCTTCTTGCGATAGAGAAACATGGATAAAAGTTGGCATGGCTGCAAAAGCTGCCGGATTAAAGGTGGATAATTTTATTAATTGGAGTAAAGACGCTAGTAATTTTGTTAGTGAAAAAGATTGTAGAGATAGATGGAAATCATTTCATGATGGAGCGATAACAGAAAGAACGCTTTTCGCTCTTGCTCATAAAAATGGGTGGAAGAAAAATAGCAATATGCCGTCCTTCAGTAAGCATAATAATTACCAAAAAGGAAAAACATTCAAACTCAAAGAAATAGTTGTGAATTTATATGCGCTTGAAATTTGGAAGCGATGTGAACCTGCTACTTTTTCACATATATATATTTCGCAAAAACAGGGGAATCCTGATGGCTTGAAAGTTTATCCAGAAAATGCGCCTAACTTAATTATCAATAGCCAAAATGTAGCTGGCTTTCTTGTAGTGCCATGTTTCAGTGGCGACAAGATTCAAACTCTACAATTTATTCCTCCTAACGAAGGTATAAAATTAAATTTACCTCGCGCATCTTTCAATGATGGTTTTTTTACTGTTGGTGAAGTAAATAAAAAGACACAGCTCATTTATATTTGCGAAGGCATAGGCCAAGCATGGGCTATCAATAATACAACCCATGCTGTCGCTATAGTTTGTTTTGGTGCTGGTCGTATGATGCAAGTTTCTAAAGTTATCCGAGATAAATATCCCACAGCAAAAGTAATTATAGTTTCTGACCGTGGAAAAGAAGAGCAAGCCAAAACAATTGCGGAGACTATTAATGGGCAGTGGTTTGATTTGCCGCAAGATAAACTTGAAAACTATGATGTGAATGATTATATGCGAGACCATGGGCATGAGGCTTTAGCACATTTGTTAGCTAACACTAATCTTCCTGAACTTCGTTATAAGTTGTTATCTATCGATGAAGTTTATAATTCACCCCCAATGGACTGGATTATAAAAGGGATAATCCCCAAAGTAGGGCTTACAGCACTCTACGGGGCTAGCAGCTCCGGCAAAAGTTTTCTTCTTCTTGATTTAGCTTTAACAGTCGTCACAGGTGAAGCTTTTTGGTTTGGTCGTCGCGTTAATGCGGTACCTATAACATATGTTTGTTTAGAAGGTGAATCAGGCCTTGGTAAGCGTCTAAAAGCATGGTTTACATATACCAATAAGGCATTGCCAAAGTCGATACGATTCATAACACAGCCTTTCAATTTATTAACTGAGGATGTAAACGAATTGGTTAAAGCTATAGTTAAGGCAGGTCATACTGGCGGCATGATAATTATCGATACTCTTAATCGTGCTGCCCCTGGTGCAGATGAAAATTCACCTGTTGATATGGGTAAAATCATTTCTTCTTCTAGTAATTTACAAAGATTAACTGGTGGTATGGTTCTATTAGCTCATCATACGGGGAAGGATGAAACTAAAAAATTAAGGGGGCATTCTAGCTTGCCTGCTGCACTAGACGGTGCAATCGAGGTTACCAGGACTGGAACTAGCCGACAATGGGCCGTAGCCAAATCAAAGGACGATAAAGATGGAGATAGCTACCCATTTAAACTCGACGTTGTACACCTTGGCATTGACAAGGATGACGATGCGATTACGTCTTGCGTAGTTGCCCCATGTGATAGCAACAACCCGACAACAGGTGGCTTTAAAGTGCCTCAATCAGGTAATCAAAAGATAATATGGGATGCTCTCGGTAACTTGCTCAAACAGTCCAAATACTGTGGGAAAGGAGTCGCGCCAGTGATGAAAGCATGTATTGAATATGAATTCGCACTCGAAAACACAATGAGTGTACTTCCATGCGAGAAAAAGCGTCAAAGAGAGCGAGCTAAGGCCGCTATAACGGCGTTAGTTTCAAATGGCTTTTTAAAAAGTGCAGACGGTTGGTTATGGACTCCTTAGGATAAATCCCTTCCCGTAGTTCCCACCCCTTATAGGGGTGGTGGGAACTGCGGGAAATCCCGGCTTCCCGCCTTATCCCGTTTCGGGATTCGCGGGAATTTTCATTAAGTAGGTTGAATGTAAGGAAACTACAATGGTTAATACAATGCCTGATAAAAATAAAATAAAGCACATCGACAAGATTAAAAAAGAACGTAATAGCTTTAGAAAACGAATCGTAAGACTGAACGCTCTTGCATGCAGCAATGTCGATAGCTATGAGTTTGACCTTGATATCGCAGAATTGAACGCTAAAAATGGGATATCTGCATTAGGTGCAAAAAATAGCCTTCAGGAAATGTTAGCCGCTCAAATGCTATCTATTCATCGATATCAACAGTTAGCAATCGCAATGGCAAATGGTCCAAACCCAATAGAAATCAAACAATACTTTACCAATGCCGCCATAAAGCTAGCTAACACTTTTGTGCAACAAGCCAATCTTTTAAATAAACTGCAAGGTAATGGGGAACAAAAAATTATTGTTGAGCACGTTGATGTTCATAACGGTTGACAAGCCATCGTTGGAAATGTTAAGTAAGGAGGACTGATTAAAAAAATGAAAACGACCTCATACAAAGCATAAAAATCAGTATAATTATGTACAAATATTAAGGATGCACATTATGCCGATTTTTAATGATTATTGTGAAGTTGTGTTTTGGGATTTTGAACGTAAAAAAAATACTGTTTATAATTTTGAAATAATAGAATTTCTCATTGAAGATGCTATTAAAAGTAAATATCAAAGTTATTACTACAAGCCAATAATTATTTTACTAATGGCTATAATTGAATGCATTCTTTACGACTTCCTTTGGAGGGTAAAACAAGCAACAATTGAAGGTGTTAGTGTAACTAACAATCAAAAAAGAGAAATTGAATCAACAGATATACCTAACGCATTACAAAATTATTTAGACATATGCCTAAAGCGTAAATTACTAGGGAGCGAATCATCAGATATATATTCACGTATTCAAAAAAATATTGAATACAGAAATAGAATCCATATTCAAAATCGCAAAAAATATTTGCCAGAGAAAGAATGTAAGCTCTGGACAAAACATAAGGTTTTGACAACTGGAAATTTACTTCGTGATATCGTTATTTATTTATGTAAAAAGTATCCTAGACCTATTAAATTTCATAGCAACCCAGATTTAAAATTTTTCCCCACGCCGTGGTATAATCTTCCATGAGTTACGCATATCATTTATCACTAAGGTGTGGCGCGAGAACTAAACACAATAATGGAAATCCTTGCCGCTCTCCCGCTGTTCGTGGCAAGCAACGGTGCCGCATGCATGGTGGTGCTAAAGGTAGCGGTGGACAGCCTGAAAATAAGAACGCACTCAAGCATGGCTTAACCACGACAATAATAAAAAATTTTCGAAAATCTGTCAGAGAAATTATTAAGGAATGCCAAAGACCAGCATCCAATCTTAGTTAAAGCAGCAATAGCGTAGAATATTATCGAATGAATAAATTATGCCGGCTAAGAGAAGTTAATAATCTTCATCATCTTCATCGAGTAATTTCATTTTTTCTAATTGCTTAGAATATATACTTGCAACAAACACAAATATACCTAAAACAAGCCATTCCAAGCCTGAAATTGTTCCAAAATCTCTAATAATAAAATAAAGAAACGATATAGAAAATATTAAATAATATAACGAACCTATAAAGGAATTGAAATCAGATGGTTTTTCAGGATTCTTCCGCTTTTTAGTACGTTGTAAAACTAAATTGTATATTGCTTCATCCTTAGTTTTACCCCAACCTTGATGATGCATGTCTTTATCTTCAAACATTTCATCATCAGAATCATACTCGTAACGAGCCACAAAATACTCAGATCTCCCTGGGATGTCATCATCAAAAGCTGATTCAGCTATTACTTTTTTCATAATTAATATCCAGCGTCGTGCATACGCTCTTCAAGAGTAATTTCGCCTCCTAATCGCTCCAAGATGCTCGATAAAGTGTTATCGATTTCATCGAGTTTTTCATTTAAAGCTTCAATAGCAAAAACAACCCTATAACTTGCATCATAAATTGAACCTTGAATGCAATTAAATGCATAAAATATAAAAAATGAAATTACACCGGAGGTAGTTAATATTGCAGTAGTTAACATCATGATAATTTATTCTCGTAAATGTAGGATATTTGTTTAAAATAAAATCAAATAATATACTTCAGTAATACTTTACATCATTTTACTTAAAATAGCATCTCTCAGGCGTGGTTCATTAAGGTGTGATGAGTTGTACTTTTTAGATGGAAAAAAAGCATCCCAATCTCATCAAGATAGGCAAAAGAATTCGCTCTATACGCGAAAAAAAGGGCTATTCTCAAGAAGAGTTTGCTGCGGCAGCACAACTAGGAAGAAGTTATGCTGGTCGGGTGGAAAGAGGCGAGCAAAACATATCTATGCAGAGTCTAATACAAATTGCACTTACCTTGGAAGTCGAAATTGGTGAGTTATTTCCACCACTAAAAGAGCTTAAAATTCCTTATAGAAAGAGATTGGGTTAGTTTTTCTTTATCAATTTTCTCGATTACCTTGTAGAATTTGATATAGTACTTGCCGAATTTAACAGAGAAAAAGTCTATGCCAAAAAAAGCAGCATTTAAAATCGCGTATGATGGCGAAGCACTGCGAGACCATTCTATGGATGTGAGAGATTTAGCTCCCGCACTTCTTTCTCTGGGCAAATTATTTGATGCCGCAAATTTAGTTTTAAATGGTGACAAGGTTACTATTAATCTTCAGGTGAAAGCTCATTCGTCTGGGTCATTTGAAGTGGCTTTAGAGCTATTTCAAACATTTGGTACGCAAGTTTCTCATTTTCTTTCGGGTGACCTTGTAACCTCTGTGCTAAATCTCAAAGATTTGGTTATTGGTAGCGGCGTTGGTATTTTTTATTTAATAAAAAAATTAAAAGGAAAAAAACCGGATAGAATAGAGCATCTAAATGACGGCATGGTTTTGCTGGAACTGAATAGTGAGACTATGGTGGTACCTGTAAATTTGCTTAGATTGTATCAGGATGTAGCTGTAAGAACTGCTTCAGAAGAAGTTCTAAGACCGCTTTATCATAATAAAATTGATAGGTTTATTATTAAGGACAACGATGAGGTAACAGAAGAAATCACAAAAGCAGATGTTGATTATTTTACGCTGCCTGAAATTCGAGATGAAATTATTAATGAAAGCACTCATGAAGCAGCTTACTCCATCTTTGCTTTAGCGTTTAAGGATGATAACAAATGGCGGTTGCATGATGGAAATTCAACTATTAGCGTTCAGATGAAGGATGATGTTTTTAGAAGAAAAGTAGAGGAAAATCTTATCTCTTTTTCGAAAGGTGATATTTTGAGATGTCGCGTTAAAGCAACACAGTGGCGGTCGGATAACGGACTAAAAACTGAATATGAAGTACTTGAGGTTGTTGAGCACATACCAGCAGCAAAGCAAATGCTCTTATTTAAAGACGATGATAGTTTTCACAGACAATAAAAATTTTTTTGCCCTGTAAAAAATAGTTATGCTTTCATGTTATGTTGGTGGTTGAATTAATATCGATAGTTGGATTTATTTTACATGAATAAGAATTGTTTCTTGTGGCATAATTTTTTTAGTAAGCGCTCTTAATAAGACTAATGTTTTTGGAGATATGCAGTAGTGTGAAGAGTGTTTCAAGCGTATAAAATTGTGTATAGGTTATTTAATATCTCTATGAAGAGTGGTTATCGTTTAGCATAAGCAAAAAATCAAAAAGATGTTGTTTCATTTTTACTTCATCATATGCATTAACCCAATCGCGATGTGCTCCAATCCAAGTATAGTATTCTAATATTGCATTTTTAAATTCTTCTTTTTTATTAAATCCATCATCAAACCAAGCATAATATTCATATTTGGGGCCACTTACTGAAAGAGGTACATTGGAGAAAAGGGAGTTATGTATTGTTGCAGAAAAAGGTGGGCGACCTTTCTCTGCTTCTGTAGCATCGACTAAAGCTTTACCAAATACCAAAGATTGTCTTAATGCATTAGTTAATGGTAATTGTTGTTGGTCTAAAGAAATATCAGAGCCATGATTTATTTCACCATGTACTATGCCTGCTCGTATCATATATCGATATTCTATTTTTCGTGTATTTATTACATCTAATGCGATTTCTTGAAATATTTCTTTCACGACTTCTAATAAGGGAGTTCTTTCGTTATGAGTTAAAAATAAACCATCAGCGGCAGGATAATATCTAAGGCCATTTTTTGATTTTGTTGCTGCTTCTGCGCATGCGTGGAGTTTCAATATATATAGCATTGGAGACTTGTTGGTTTTTTCATAAAAACTTTTCGTGCCCATGATGTCTATCCACGCTACATATTGTTTTATTGGGTTAGGGAGGCTATCTAAGTTAATGTAGGGAGGAGTCATTCTACTATCCTTATGCATAAGCAGACATAAATTTATATTGTAAAACAATTTTGCTGCTAATCTAGGCTAAGTTTTTAGTGGTTAGTTGTATGATATGTTACGAAGTTTCCGCTGCATTGATAAAATGCGGTTACAAACTGGTTACATTTCTAAAAGCAGATTTGATGTGATTTTCTAACCAGTTGATTCCACTCTGGCCAGACTCGGAATCGAACCGAGGACACAAGGATTTTCAGTCCTTTGCTCTACCGACTGAGCTATCTGGCCGTCCTGAAATAAGATGCCTATTAAACCCAGTGTCGGAAGATGAGTCAAGGAAAAACTCATGAAAAGACTATCAAAAAATTAACGTGATGATCAATTTTTTTAAGGGGTTTTGTTTTTTTATGTGTTTTTATTTACAAAAATTGGTTTTTGTGGCATAATAGTGAACAAATAATAATGTTAATTAAATATCAATGACATAACGAGGATATTATGCAACGTAATAATGATAAGACAATTCCACCAGATGCATCAATAGAAGATTACTATAACGACATGTCAGAGTATTTGGGCGATTTTGGATCTGATATAACGAGTTTCTTCCCCATAGTAGAACCAGTGCAACCAGTGCAACCAGTGCAACCAGCGCAACCAGTGCAACCAGCGCAACCAGCGCAACCTTTACAGGTAACTCAACCTATTGCGTCACAAATCACTGCTGATCGAGAAGTTTTGCGAATATACCGCTATCTAAACCTGAATTCAGTTTGGTTGTTACAACAACTACAACAGAAAGAAGCTGAAGAAAAGGCGAGACGACAAGCATACGAAAATCAACAACGGCTGCAGCTACAGCAACAACAGCTACAGCAACAACAGCTACAGCAACAACAGCTACAGCAACAACAGCTACAGCAACAACAGCTACAGCAACAACAGCTACAGCAACAACAGTTACAGCAACAACAGCTACAGCAACAACAGCAACAACGGCTACAGCAACAACGGCTACAGCAACAACAGCTACAGCAACAACAGTTACAGCAACAACAGCTACAACAACAACAGCTACAGCAACAACAGTTACAGCAACAACAGCTACAGCAACAACAGCTACAGCAACAACAGCTACAGCAACAACGGCTACAGCAACAACAACAGCAACAGTTACAGCCGCATCTACAACAACAGCAACAGTTACAACCGCATCTACAACAACAGCAACAGTTACAACCGCATCTACAACAACAGCAACAGTTACAGCCGCATCTACAACAACAGCAACGAAATCCACAAAATCATGCTGCAAATGCTGCTACCTTGGGCTCAAAAGAATTAACTTATACTAATTATGATTTCAATCATGAAACTTCTTCAGAGTCTTTAACTCCCAGCACTCCCAGAACGCCCAGAACGCCTAGAATGTCCAGAACGCCTGCCTCCGTCGTCTCCATGCTAGATCAACGACAACGTCAGCAAAAAGAGCAGAAGAAAAAAGTATATGATTTTTTTGATCAGATTAATATTGACTCGAATGAATGGCTTGATGGGGAAACTGCTCCTTCGCATTTGGAAATAAAAGAGGAATGTGATAGCGATGGAAGGTGTTGGACATCTTGTGTAATTAATTCTGGTACAGCTACGATTACAACAACTAATACACAAAATACTCAACATAAACGCAAACGAGAAGAACAAACACAGACACAAACAACACAACAAACACAACAAACACAAACACAACAAACACAAACACAACAAACACAAACACAACAAACACAAACAACACAACTAAACGAATCAAACGAACCAAAACGCCGACGACCCGGCCAGTAAAAAAATACTATTCTTTGGGGATATATCCACTCGGCTTTTCACTGCCCTTCCCAAAGAGAAACTTTTCCATTTCTTGCATTAAAAATGTCCGCGCTTTAGGGTCTATCATGCTTAGTCGATATTCATTAATCAACATCGTTTGATGATTCAACCACAATTGCCATGCTTCTTTTGAAATTGATTCATAAATTTTATTACCTAATTCTCCGGGAATCGGCGGCTGCGCAAGTCCCTCAGTTTCTTTTTGTAATTTAAAACAATGAATAATATGTGTCATGACAGATGTCTCACGATAGACTGAATGGGTTTCGGTAACCCAATTGTTTCTGGATGATGAGGGTTATACCAGATTTGCTGTGATTCTTCCATTAATCTCGATGGTTTTTTCTTAACTAAAATAAGAACAGGAAAAATATCCAAATGATAATGCGTAAAAGTATGTCTAAATGTTTCTAATAATTGATATTGATGAATACGTAAATGTAATTGATCATGACAAAAAAGTTGCACACGCGATTTTTCAGGTTCGCCTTCTAATTCTGGTAAACTCCATAACCCTCCCCAAATGCCTTTATTCGGCCTTTTTTGTAGCAAAATAGACTCTTGCCATTTTAATACAATAAAAGTAGCTGTTCGAATTGGTAATGCGCGCGCTGCTTTTTTTCTTGGTAAAGAAGCTGTAATCTTTTTTTCATGCGCAATACAATTTTTTATTAGCGGACATTTTTCACAATTTGGTTGACCACGTATACACAATGTCGCGCCTAAATCCATCATTGCTTGTGTGTAATCTGCCACTCTTTTTTTTGGCGTGTAATGCGTCGCTAATTCCCATAATTTATTTTCGACTAATTTATCATTAACAAAATCTGTGATGCCATGAAAGCGGGCCAAGACGCGTTTAACATTGCCATCTAAAATCGTCGCTTGTTGATTAAATGCAATCGCAAGAATAGCACCAGCAGTAGATTCACCAATACCTGGTAATTGTTTTAATGCATCCAATGTATCGGGCAGTTGCCCCTTAAAATCTTGCATTATCATTTTTGCTGCATGATGCAAATTGCGTGCGCGGCTGTAATATCCCAATCCTGCCCATAAATGTAAAACGTCATCTTGTTCTGCATTAGCTAATGAAATTAAATCGGGAAAACGCTGCATGAATCTTAGAAAATAAGGAATAACCGTATTGACTTGTGTTTGTTGCAGCATGATTTCAGATATCCAAACACGATAGGGTGTTTTATTTTCTTGCCAAGGTAAATGTTTGCGGCCGTGCTTATCAAACCAACGTAATAAATGCGTTTGAAATTGTTTTACATTATGTTGCATGATGATGTTCAGTGTGATGATGAATAATTTCGTAAATTAAAGTAGCAGCTAATTTTGCTGTGCGATGATCAATGTCATAACGCGGAACACATTCTGCAATATCATAACTAATGACTTTTCCTGATACAGCAACTTGACGCAATAAAGGAATCACATGCCACGGATTTAATCCTAATGGTTGAATCGCGCAAACGCCAGGCGCAAACGCAGGAGAAAAGACATCTAGCGAAAGACTGATATAAATAATATTGTTTTCATCAATGACTCTATCAATAAAATCAAAACATTTTTCTTGTGATCCTTGATGCAATTCATCAGCTAAAATAAATTTGGTATCAAATTTTTTTGCGATCTCAAAAGATTGTCGAATGTTGCCAGCATGTTGTATGCCTATACAATTATAATCAAAATGACGTTGATGCATTTGATGATCTAATGCAATTTGATAAAACGTTGTTGTTGCACTATTTTTATGTGAAGGATGCAGCGGATGCATATCAAAATGCGCATCAAAATTAATAATACCTAAACGATTTTTAGTGGAATACTTGCGTGTGATGCCTTGATAATGACCCCATGCAACTTCATGCCCGCCGCCTATGACAATCGGCACGAAACCTTTTTCTAATAAAAAAGCGATCACATCAGCTAAAGCCGTTTGACTCTCTTCTAAATCGTGGTCAGTGCAGAGAATATTGCCTACATCATAAATGTGAATATTGGTCTTTTGAATGGGAAGTTTAGCTAAACGCTGTCGAATAGCGATGGGCCCTTCAAAAGCACCAGTACGACCTAAATCTCGTCGAATGCCCTCATCACATTTAAAACCAATAAGGGCGAAGGTGAGTTCTGTCGTTTTTTCAGGTTTGTCAGTCAATAAATTGATTAGACGTACCTGCTGATAAAAACAAGATTCAGCAGGGACATCGTTACGGCCTTGCCAGATAATGGGGTCTGGCGGCAAATAACGGGACTCCCATGTCATGCGGGCACAACAGTAACAGGAATACGCGCACCAATTTTTTGCAAGAAATCTTCGGTGCTGAGTATGGCTGCATAAGTGGGTTGTAATGCAGCAAGAAAAGCAAGATGCACGGTTTGTGCAGGGACGGTAGTGTGATTAAATTCAAGTTGCCGTGTTGCACAAGCATCGTGCAAGACAGTGATGGAAAAACCAAGATCATAGGCAGCACGGACGGTCGCATCGATTGCCAAGTGTGTCATCATGCCGCAAATCACCAGATGATTGATTTGATTTTTGATCAAGTGGTTGAGCAAAGTTGTATCTTTAAAACTATTGGGATAATGCTTTTTGATCACGGTTTCATTTTTTAAAGGGGTCATTTCCGCATAAATTTCAGCACCTTTAGTGCAGGGCAATAAAGAATTGGCATTGGGATGGGTAGAAATATGCGGGATATGAATAACGGGAAACTTTTTTTCTCGATAAGCATTTAATACGGTTTGCGTCTTTGCGCTGACTTCTAGACTTTTTTCTAGGGGAATTCTGCCGCCAGGAAAATAGTCGTTTTGTATTTCAATTAAAAGTAATGCGGTATTCATCCTAAGGGTCCCTTATCATTTTGTTAAATAATTTCCATATTTAACCATTTCTGACAGATTCTGCAATAGTTAATGGCGAATCTAGACGATTAAAGGTAGGAATGGTAGGAACTACTTGGTCCCTCACTGGTGATTTCGTTAGTGGGATCAAAAGGATCAGTTGAGTGAAGGACGGTTAAGTTAGGGTATAATCCGATATTTTTATTTCCATGCTTTTGTACGTCTTTCTCCATGCTTTTTGCACATTGGCGTAAACTTTGATATTCGCTATCAATGTCATTCCTAAATTGTAAGATTTTATCAGATCGAGTGCTTTTATCTCTGTCGGTTTTAGCATTATTTGCACTAATCCAATGGTCGATCGCTTTTAGACTATTTTTGTACTTATCAAGCTTACCTATGGGGGTGTCTTTGTGATCAATTTCGTTGCGATTTAATGCATTTTTTAAATTAATTGTTTCATAAGAATCGCCACCTACACGAAACCAATCTAATTTGCACATACGCTCGAATTTTCTTAAGAATGTTTCGTTTTCTTCAAGCAGTTTTTTTTGTTCATTATTATCATTGCATGAAAATAATACCGCCCAGCAACTGAAGCAACTCATCATGATAACTCCCCTTCTTTTATGCCTTTTGAATATAACCGGGGAACTAAGACAATATTATGACTTTTGTATTACAAATTTGTCATTTATTGTTTATTTTATATGTGCTAGTTGTGTTTTTTAAATTCAATGTTATTCTCTCACTCGTCAAAATAACCTGAATAAAGGAACCATTCATGAAAAAACTCTACGCGCTTGGCATGTCTCTTTCTCTTCTCACTTTAACAACTTTAAACGCTTATGCCATTACAGCTACACCTTTAGCGCCTGTTGATTTCACTAACGCAATTCCAAATGATAAACCAATCTTACTCCCGCAAGATCCGAAACATTTTCTTGTTTACACTACGGGTGAAATCACGTTGGTTGATGCAGCAAATCGCAGTGTCGTCGGAACAATTCCTAAACCAAACACATATGAAAATTTAAGTTATGTTTTTGCGCTTCAAAGCGGAAATCTTTTAGCATTGGATACAACTGGTCTTTATCTTTCTCGCGATATGGGAAAACATTGGAATAAAACATCAGATGATATTTTTGGAGATCATTCTTGGAGTTTTGGACTTTTACAAAGTAAATCGCATCCTGAAAATCTTTTTGCGATTTCACTTGAAGATATCTTTTTGTCACATGATGAAGGACATACGTGGAAAGTGATCTGGCATGAAAAATTCTTTAGTCAAGATTTCCATCCATTTGATGTTTATCAAGCAACGAATGGCGGCATTTATATCTTGACGCATCATGGTCATGTTGAATTTACACAAGATGAAGGACAACATTGGCAACTGTTGAAGCAACTTCCGCCTGAACCTAATTATTGGATGGAGAAAGCATTTTGTTCGTTGAATGGAGATAGCGGATATGTCAAATTTGGGAAAGAACTTTATGAAATTAAATCGCCGCAAGATATTAATTTAATTTATACAGATAAAGGTGATTACAATGATTGCTTTGTTGATAATCAGCAAAACCTTTATGCGACTGACATGGATAAAGACGCTACAAAAACAGATATTACCTTTATAGGGCAAAATGGTAAAACATCGCTAGTCAATTCTTTTCAAGGAAGAATATATAACTTTAATCAAGATATCGAAGGTAAATATTATTTGAATACAGATGTAGGTTTGGCGGCAGCGCAAACCATAGGCAGCACGATCGATCTTTATCCTGCTATTTTTAAGCAGGGTATTATTCATCGATTGAGTGTTAATAAAAATAATGAAACTAATTTTGTCGTACAGACAGGCGATGATCTGTTTGGTCCTTGGGATGCTTATCTTTCACAAGATGAGGGTCATCACTATACGCGTTTTGATAAACAATATCATACGTTTTTTTATTTTAAGGGTGCGCTGAATTATCTCGTATGGTGTGATGCAAATAAAAAGCAAACTTGCCTCAATGTGTCTCAAGATAATGGAAAAACGTGGAAATTGATTGCATTGCCAAAAGAAATCAAAGAAATTTTTGGTATCGATCAACACAGAGGCAGATTGATTATGACTGTTAGTCAAGGCATTTTTCTTTCATCTGATCTTGAAAATTGGAATGCTATTTTAACGACAGATATTTTCGGAAGTAAAAATTTAAAAGCGAATTTAAAAGCGATTCTCAAAAAACATAAGCCGCTTTTTATTGCTACGCTTAAAACAAAACAATATACGCTGCCGCAACCGGTGAAGAGTGTAAAAGCGTATAATGTGCCGCATACGGATTGTTTATTTTTTAGTTTGGACATGAATGTTTCTCTTTCGAATGTATTTACATTGGTTCAACATAGTTGTCGTGATGACGATGATGTTTATTTTTCTCAAGATGAAGGCGAACATTGGACGAGAGCGAATTCAGATTTACCTAATTCAGTATTAGATTCTCCATTTATGATTCCGATGGTTTTTTTAGATAACGGAGATTTAATTCTTGAAGATTATTATGGTAATACATTACTGAAAAGTACTGATGGCGGCGCACACTTTAAAAACCTGATTAAAGATCTTCCGCCGATTGAGCTTAGTGGTCCGGATAACTTTGCTCATGAGGGTAATTCGTTATTTGCGCTTGGTACGGATTATGGGAGTGGCGCTAAAATTTATTTTAGTCACGATGAAGGCAATACATGGGAACGTTTGGATATCATTAATTCACTGACTGAGGGTTTGCATTTTGCGAATAATAAATTATTGATTGCAACAAGAGGAGATGGGATTTTTAGTGCGAAGGTGTAAAGATATTTGATGTGTCACAAAATATTCTGTTCCCTCTCCTCCCATTTATGGGAGGAGAGGGTTAGGGAGAGGAGGGTTAGCCTGAAAAAAATACTCGCTATTATAATGATTTAATTATAAAAATATTCTCTTAATTTAAATATAATAAATTTAACTATACTAATAATAAGAACATAAAAATAGCGAGATAAAATAAGAGAAGCACAAAAATGCCTTTAACCTTTAAAACACACGAAGAACGTATGGCGCACCCGCTTGGGAAACTTATTCCTGAAGAATATTGGCATGTCTCTTTTAAGCGTGTTCTCAGTGATGAACAAATAGAATTAATGAATCTGTGTGCGGGTGAATTACAAAATTGCATATCAGCGTTAAGATCCAAAACACTGAGTGATGAAGATAAAATTGCTGTTTTTTATGCTATCGCAAATTCGCATCCGAAATTAGATTATTCAGATTTTAAAAATATTTTAACGGAGATTCATTTTCCAAACTCAGATTATTTATCACATTTCTGTACTTTGGCTAATATAGATTATTTAAATGCGTATGCAAAAGATTCCCAATCTGAATTTTTGTCTTCTTTTCAGCAGAATAAAAATACGTTGTATACTCAGTCAGCACGCGCTGGACATCTTGAAGTATTAGAATATTTGGAATCAATAGCGCCAGATCAGGTTCAGAACATGATATCCGAGTTTGAATATTTCGTTTATAGTGAAGTGGCTCGGAATGGACATGTGTCGGTAATGAGACATATAGAATCAC
>Ga0207140_1046_pt1 | contig 22926 bp, 21 predicted proteins | sample Alteio_BWMinHeat_4_FD_153528 | JGI IMG/M metagenome (GOLD analysis project Ga0207140, IMG submission 153528) | Enriched cells from forest soil in Barre Woods Harvard Forest LTER site, Petersham, Massachusetts, United States -... | ecosystem: Environmental > Terrestrial > Soil > Temperate forest >... | reverse complement strand
GTTGTCTCATAATCGCATTAAATGCATCGCGTATAGCAACATAAACATCTTGATCATACTTACGCGTTACAACTAATTCTTTTCCGGGTACGGTAATATCAATTCGCGCATTATATAATTTTCCCTGATGCTTATGCTTTTGCGCGATTTCAACCACAACGCGGCAGCTCGTTATTCTAAACCGTTTTAATTTATCAACTCGAGTGCGGATATGAGATTCTAAAGCAGGAGAAACAGGAACATCACGTATCGTGATTTGAACAGGTAACATAGACATGTACCTCCATCGTTTTGTATTTTTATTATCTCTATACCTCCAGTATAGATCATCAAGCTTCACAACATAAGTATAGTTTCTATTTAATTGATAATTAAGACAAAAAATAACTGTCTACCATCGCTTGACTGACAAATTTTAACTGATTGGGCTTCCATTGCGGGGATTGATCTTTATCGATAATCAGGGCACGTATACCCTCCATAAAATCATGATTTTTCAAAAAGTTTAGCATTAAAATCTGTTCTTGCTGCATACAAGCATCAAAATCTAATTGCTTTCCTCGTCTTAAAGCTTCTAGTGTGACTTTCAAACTGGTTGGGGATTTTAACGTTATTGTTTTTAATACTTGTTGAGAAAAATCATCAGAAGATTGTTCTAATTTCTGTATGATATTTTCTATTGTGTGATGAGAAAAATCATTATGCCTCTTTTTCATTTGTAATAGAAAGGAAGATTCTTCTGCTGGTTGTTGAAATGATTGAATGACAGCGTCGACTGACTGAAATGCATCTTTATCAAAAGTCGTTTCGACTAAAGCTTCAATTAAATGATTTAATGATTCAGATTTTATTTTAGTGTCAACTAATTTTAATGCAAGACAATCATCTGGATTAATTTTTGTTCCTGTCAATGCTAAAAAAAAATCCTAGCTGTCCACTGATGCGAGGCAAAAAATACGTTCCTCCTACATCAGGAAAAAATCCTATCCCTGTTTCAGGCATGGCAAAAATCATACGTTCTGTTACAACACGATGAGAACCATGTAATGATATCCCCGCACCGCCGCCCATGGTAATACCATCAAGTAAAGCAATATAAGGTTTAGGAAAATGAAAAATATAACGATTCAGTTGATATTCATCTCTAAAAAATAAATATAATCCAGGATGATTTATTTTTTTTGCTTCATAAGCAGCACGTAAATCTCCGCCAGCACAAAAGGCACGGCCTTCTGTCGCGCGTATCACAACCGCTTTAATATTATCTGCATTGGCCCATTTTTCGAGATGCAATTGCATGGCTAATACCATGCCATGATTAAGAGAATTAAGTGCAGCAGGACGATTCAATTGGATTAATCCAATCTGACCTCTTTCTTCAAATAAAACATCGTTATGTGTTGTCATGTGCTGTTCCCACTACTCACCATGAAATACTGGTGCACGTTTTTCAAGAAATGCTGCTACACCTTCTTGTTTATCTACCGTTGCACAACACAAACCAAAATGCGCCGCTTCTAATTCTAATGCTTCCTCTAAGGAGAGATCATAGCCATGATGAATGACGGTTAAAATACTTTGTAAAGCAGCCGGACTTAATTGAATGAGTTCATTCAATAAGGTTTTAGCACGATTAATTAATTGATCTGCAGGACAAAGCTCTGTCACTAATCCCCATTGCAATGCTTCTTCTGCTGTCACACGACGCCCTGATAAACAAAGCGAGATCGCCCGTCCTTTTCCCACTAAACGGGCTAGACGTTGTGTTCCACCAAAACCTGGTATCACACCCAATTTAATTTCCGGTTGACCAAAAACCGCATTATCTGCTGCAATTCGAATAGATGCGGACATGGCTAACTCACAACCGCCGCCAAAAGCAACGCCATGAATAGCAGCAAGTGATGGTTTCCCTAATAATTCCAATTGACGAAAAACAGATTGCCCAAATCGAGCAAAACTTAAACCACTGGAAGCATTTAAACTTGCTAACTGTTTAATGTCAGCGCCAGCACAAAAAGCTTTTCCTTCACCTGTCAGTAATAATGCTTTCACCATACGATTTTCTTTAGCTTGATGAAAAATATCGTTAAGACAATTGAGGGTATCAGCATTTAACGCATTTAATTGTGCGGGTCTATTAAGCGTGATATGTAAAATACCAGAATCAAATTCTGATATTGTGATGCAATCATTAATAGGTTTCATGTATTTTTGTCCTATAGATTTTCAACTTTTTTAATGGGGCCCGTCACTTTAGGTAGGTGTTTTTATATTATTAGGCTGGTTCCAATTCTAATGAGGGTTTATTGACGTTCTTCTTCGCTTCAATTTTAGCCTGATTACGCTCCAGTGAATATTTCGCTTCTTCTGCTATCACAAGACCTGCTGATTGACCATCTAAGTCAATGCGCATTACCCCTTCAATGACATTTTTATGATATGACATAGTATTCACATAATAAGCTAAACTTTTAACCATACAAGCTTTATCTTCCGTGACAATATTTCCCATTGTGCTTAAACGTTTGACTAAATCTTGTTTAATACCCTTTTTTAAAGGTTTTGCTTCACTCCCTGATTTGAAACAATCGGGAAAATAAGCTTTGAGGAGTTCTACGCCATATTGCATTAACTCTAACCATTTTGGTTTTGACTTAAGAGCAACTTTTGAATGAGGCGACTTTTGTATAGGTTTATTTTGTATAGGTTTATTTTCTATAGGTTTATTTTGTATAGGTTTATTCTGTTTAACATTTTCAACTGGCCTAGACTCGTCTTTCAGTGTATCTGACAATTGTGAAGCCACCGCTTGCAATTGATCTTTTAAACTTGCATTACTCATGGGGAAAAAACTCCTTACAAAGCAAGGCGTAAAAATTTACGCCTACCATTTTGGATCCAACGTATAAGCGTAACCGCTTATCAATTTGGATCCCGACATATTAAATTGCTTCGCAATTTGTCGGGATAACCTAATATTGCTTATGCAATATTAGGTTACTTTAAAGTGTTATAAGCACTAAATCAATAATGCACCATTGATTCTGTGGACTTTTAAAGTAAAGAGATGTTAAATTTACTTAAAATTTTATTACCTTTCACTCAGGGGACATGACTTTATGCCACGAAAAAAGACTATGAAACGGACAATTAACAACCAAACAAGTGCGCCTGATCTCTCTTATTTGAAAAAAATGGAAAAAGCATTTCTAAGAACACCAACTCAATTAGCTATTGATATTAAAAAAGAAATCGCCGCTCTTAAAAAAACCAGCAAAAAATTAAAACTCGCTCTATCACAAAAAAATAAGCAAACCACAGAAACTAAAACGAGATTAATGGAAGCCTCTAAACTGAAACACACAGTGGTAGGCAAAAAACAATTTATCACGGCAAAGAAAAAGTATCATCGTGCATCAGTTGAATTGTCATCTCTCAATAAACAACTACAAAAAACCGAAAGTACTGGCATCACCCTTTTCAAAAAACAAATCAAATTATTAGCGTTAAGTAAATATTTAAAACAATTTGAAAGAGATTGGAAGATTCAATCCAATAAAACACCACTTGAGACAATTGCAAAATCAAAAAAATCAAGAAAAAAACAAATAAATGATCATGCTTCAATCATTCCTTTTAAAGAACATCAAGCTCGAGTTGAAACAACGAACATGATAGTAGACAATGTCATCATGAATGATTCAACGGAAGCTGTGTCATAACAAAAAAGGAGCCTGTCATTCTAGTCATCAGTATAAATATAAGGTCCTCATGGTTTTTTCTGTGAGAAAATAATGTTAAGTTATGTAACCCATGGAAAGAAATAAAAGACTAAGGAAAGTATGGAGTTTTCTATATGAATAAAAGAGCGGCGATGGTAGAAGATTTAGAAACGATTACACTGAAACAAGTTGTCAAAGACACCTTGCGTAATTATTTTTCCAATATTGGTGGCGAACAACCCATCGATTTTTATGCCATCCTATTGGAAGAAATTGAGCGTCCTTTATTGGAAGTGCTTATTAATCACACGCATTATAACCAAGTGAAAATGGCCCAGATACTGGGTATTTCTCGTGGCACGTTGCGAAAAAAATTAAAACAATATGGTATGTTGGATTAGGTGGCAAAAAATAGTGAATGTCGCAGACCTGTCACCTCGTAAAAATATTCTGTTATAAGCAGTAAAAATAAAGCTTAGTAAGAAAGCCTTCCCCCACCGGGGGAAGGTGCCGAAGGCGGATGGGGGAGTACTAATATTAATGTTTGCATTTGTGTTCCCCCATCCGCCCTTTGGGCACCTTCCCCCGGTGGGGGAAGGCTTTCTTACTAAGCTTTATTTTTACTGCTTATAACAGAATATTTTTACGGGATAACAGGTCTGCTAATATGACACTTATGAAATTAACCCTCAACCAACTAACCACCTTAGACCTACCCCCCACCCAAGCTCAGCAATTAATCGATCAAGTAAATCCTTTCATCAAATCCGCCGCTACTGCAGAAGAAGCTTGGCATTTAATAACAAAACACAATGTCATTCAGCATTATTCCTTCAACATCCAATTATTTTTTTTTAATTTATGCTTTCCAAATTGGCAAGATCATCCAGAAACAGCAGCTGCGTGGTTACCAGAAAAAGAATATCTTTCTCAAACACATCTGTTCCAATTCATGACTGAACTTGATATCTCAGACGTAAAACAATTTCATACCTGGACAACAAAATCATACGAAAAATTTTGGGCATACATGCTAACAAAATTAAATATTGTTTTTAAAAAAAACCCAGAAAAAATTTGCGATTTAACGGAAGGGATTGAATCACCTCTTTGGTTAAAAGGTGCATCATTGAATATTGTTGATAGTTGTTTTACGGCACCTTCAGATGCCATTGCCCTGATCTATCCCGATCGTGAATCATTTTCTACACTTTCTTATGACGAATTAAATGCTTTGTCCAATCGCATCGCAAATAGTTTAATCAAACAAGGCATAAAAAGCGGTGAAAAAATTGCAATTGCCATGCCAATGAACCAATACGCAATCGCTATTTACCTCGGCATTATCAAAATGGGTGGTATTGTTGTTTCTATTGCTGATAGTTTCTCAAGTCAAGAAATGGAAACGAGAATGGCCATCACTCATACTAAAATTATTTTCACACAAGATGTTATGTTTTGGTGTGGAAAAAAACATCCTCTGTATGAAAAAGTAAAAAATACTTCAGCGACTCAAGTGATCGTATTGTCTTGCGAGCAATCATTACAAGTTCCTTTACGTGAGACAGACCTTGCTTGGCAAGATTTTCTCGTGGATGAAACAAACTATCAATCCCTTCCTTGCACTCCAATGCAAGCCTGTAATATTTTATTTTCATCAGGGACAACGAGCGAACCAAAAGCAATCGTGTGGAACCACACAACAGCCATCAAGGCAGCAAGTGATGCGTTTCTTCATCAAGATATCAATCCCTATGACCGATTAGCGTGGCCAACCAATTTAGGTTGGATGATGGGGCCTTGGTTAATATTCGCTGCATTGATTAATCAAGCCTGTATTGTTCTTTATCCGGAAGCACCTAAAGATCGTCACTTTGGCGAATTTATTCAAGAAACAAAAGTGACAATGCTGGGCGTCGTGCCGACATTAGTAGCAAGTTGGCGTCAAACCCATTGCATGGAAAAATTAGATTGGCGATGTATTAAGTTATTTTCTTCCACTGGCGAATGTTCAAACGCAGAAGATATGTTGTATCTTATGTCGCTTGCTGGATATAAACCGATTATAGAATATTGCGGTGGCACTGAAATTGGCGGTGCTTATCTCACCAGTACTTTAATACAAAAAAATTATCCTTCCCTTTTTTCAACACCTGCCATGGGCATCGACATCAGCATTTTAGATGAAAGAGGACTTGAAACAAATGAAGGCGAAGTCGCCATTATTCCCCCTTCTATGGGTTTATCAACTCAACTATTAAATGCAGATCACCATCAAATTTATTATGCGAATATGCCAAAAACAAAAGAAGGATTTATTTTAAGAAGACACGGCGATCAAATAAAAAAATTGAAGAATGGTTATTTTTGTATTTTAGGTAGAGTGGATGACACAATGAATTTGGGCGGCATTAAAATCAGTGCCGCAGAAATTGAACGTGCCTTAGTTGGAATATCAGATATTAAAGAATGCGCTGCGATTGCTATTTCACCGTCTGGAAATGGCCCAAGCCAACTCGTTATTTATGCAGCAACTGATACGAAATTAGAAAAAAATGAAATCCGCAAAATAATGCAGCAACGTATTAATACACATTTAAATCCTTTATTTAAAATACATGATGTTGTCTTTGTCGCTGAATTACCTAAAACAGCATCAAATAAAATTATGCGCCGATTATTAAGAAAACAATATGGGAGATCAACATGGCAATAACGCATTTATTAAAAATATCTCGTTTAGAAGGATTAACAGACGGCGTATTTTCCATTGCCATGACAATCATGGTGCTCAATCTGCATCTCCCCAATCATTTTAATACAGGAGATGTCTCACCCATCGTTCAATCCAATATTTATATTAACCTTTATATGTATGCGGGAAGCTTCATTATCTTAGGCACACATTGGATTGCAATGAACTTTCAATGGGGCTTGCTTGAAAGATTAAACAGAATTTATTTATGGACTAATATGTTTTATCTCATGGCTATTTGTGTCATTCCTTTTTCAGCCAATTTATTAGTTGCTTATCCGCACAGTATTTATAGTATTAATTTTTATGCAATCAATTTATTATGCACGAGTCTAGGCCAAATGATTACGCTTACCTGTGCTTATTATTTCAAATTAAATAAAAATACTTATCGAATAGAAGTTTATCGTGCAGCATTATTGAGAATTTTAGTGGCCCCTGTTTTTTATATCAGTTCATTGGTTATGACACACTGGAGTACTTCAATCGCATTTATTTTATTAGTTTTGCCTACCGCTATTTATCTTATTCCCGGGCGAATAGATCATTATGAAGGAGTACCGTCGTCATGATGTTAACGTAGTTGTCATCCTGAGGCCTGCGAAAGCAGGTCGAAGGATCACTAACAAATGTCATAAGCGTATTTTAGTGATCCTTCGACCTGCTTTCGCAGGCCTCAGGATGACAACACCGCGTAAGGTGAGTAATTAAATTGTTTTCTCAGTCTCTAATATCGTTTCACCATCAGGCATAGGATGTCGTAAAAATTTCGTTATCGCTTCTTGCGCCAAAGGTTGAGATAAATAATATCCTTGCATTTCAAGACATCCTTCTCTTTTTAAAAATTCATATTGCTCACGTGTCTCAACCCCTTCTGCAACAGGAATAATATGCAATTTATTTACCATGGCAATGATAGCCGTTGTAATAGCAGCAGACGTTTCATCTAAGGTTGCTTGTTTAACAAATGTTCTATCAATCTTAATTTTATCAACTGACAAACGTCTCAAATTACTCAATGACCAATACCCTGTACCAAAATCATCAATCACAATTTTCACACCTAAATCTTTTAACGCATATAATACGCGCAACGTATTTTCAGGATCTTTCATAATAATACTTTCTGTGATTTCAAGCTCCAAACTTGCTGGTGATAAACCAGTTTGATTAATCACCTTTAAGATATCATCCACAAAAGTGGCTTGTTTAAAAATACGAGCAGAACAATTAATCGCCATTTTCAAAGAAGAAAATCCCATTTCATGCCAATTTTTTAACTGTTGACACGCCGTTTTTAATACCCATTCACTCACGAGAATAATCAATCCTGTTTCTTCTGCTAGTGCAATAATTTCATCTGGTGTAACCATGCCATATTCTTTGTTGCTCCAACGTAATAACGCTTCAACCCCAATAATTTTACGCGTTGCGATTTCCATGATAGGTTGATAGTGAAGCAAAAATTCATTTTTCACTAACGCATGCGCTAAGGCATTTTGTAGTGCTAATTTATCTTGGGCTTTGGCTGTCATTTCTATCGTATAAAATTGATAATTATTTCTTCCGTGTTCTTTCGCACGATATAAAGCTAAATCCGCATTTTTCATTAGTGTTTGTATCGTTTGTCCATCATAAGGATACAAACTAATCCCGATACTTGTCGTGCTATAAATTTCTTGTCCTTTAATAATAATCACTTCTAGCACACTATCTAAAATTTTTTGTGCGATAAGACCAACCGATTCTGTTTTTTTCACATCGGTAATTAACACAACAAATTCATCTCCCCCTAATCGAGCGACCATATCTGTATTTCGTACTGCACTGCGTAATCGCTCAGCAACAATTTGTAATAACATATCACCTGCTTCATGCCCAATCGTATCATTGATATTTTTAAATCGATCTAAATCTAAAAATAACAAAGCAAAACATTGTTGATGTCGACGTGATGAAGCCAAAATATGATTAATAAATTGTTCTAATTTATTTCGATTGGCGAGTCCCGTTAAAGGATCGTGATAAGCCATATGATGCAATCTTTCTTCTGCCTTTTTCTGCAATGATATATTTTGTAGTTGTAAAATAAGATGATGCGGTTCATCATTCAAATCACGAATCAACGATAAAGTCGCCATGACCCACACGACTTGACCATTTTTATGAATACATTCTTGTTCAGATTGATACACATCATTTTTTTTATCAATTAAATTTTTAAGATGAATTTGTAAATGATTAACGTCATTTGCATGAACCATAAAATAATAATTCATGGATAACATTTCTGATGCATTATATCCAAGTAATTCACAGAATGTTTGATTAACGCGTACTAAAGTTCCATCCAAATTAAGCATGGCTAATCCAATTGTGGATTGCTCAAATAAAGTTTCGAATTTTTTTGTTACTTCGCGCAATGAATTATCAACTTGAAAAGTTTTTTTGTTTAATTGAGAAAGTTGTTTATATTTGATGAGTAATACTGAAATAAGAAAAATAACAACAAGCGATGAAATAGTGAGTAATATGCTCGTATTTAATTGGATGATCTGACGATATAACGCCACCCAATCACTCACGAAGGCAACACATAATCCGAGTAATGCGCCAGCAATAAAAAATAAAATCCTTTTCATATCAAGCCGCCCGTATAGTATAAGTTTTTACTAAACTTTCACGATGTCCTCCCGTCGTTGCGAGGAGTGTGCTTCGCACACTCCTCGCAACGACGGAGGCACTGAATGTCTACTATACTTTCATCATACACGATTCAGCTAATTGCTAGCTTAAAAACACTATTTAATTCTTCAATGAACTCAGCTAAAAATAAGCGCCCTATCCTTCTAACTGCTTGATTAATTCCGCTAAAAATCTTGTCGCTTCACCACCTGTTACGGCACGATGATCAAAAGTCAATGATAATGGCATAATGCGGCCTGCTACTATTTTGCCATCTCGCACCAATGCAACATCGCGACTACGTCCACAGCCAATAATCGCAACCATCGGCGGAACAACAATGGGTGTTGCGTAACACCCTGCAATCATGCCGAAATTTGATAATGTAATAGTTGCACCTTGTAAATTTTTTGGAGCAACTTTTCTGTTTTTTACTTCTTCTTTATACGTATCTACTTGTTCACGTATCGCTTGATCAGATAAAGTTTGCGCGTCTTTAATAACCGGCACAAATAATCCTTCTGTTGTATCAACAGCAAGACCAATATTTACCGCATCATTTAATTGACGTTCTAATGATTTGCCATCAAACCATGCATTCAATGAAGGTTCTTTTTTCGCCGCTGCTACAATTGCTTTAATCAAACGAACTGTAATATCTGTTTTAGGCGGCAAATGACTAATGTCAGCGTCTTCAATAATAGTGACAGGTACCACTTCTTGATGTGATTGTGTCATCACTTGTGACATGGTACGACGTACACCATGCAATGCTTCTTTTTCACCTGATAAATGACTTGATTTGGATTGTGATTGATTTAATAATTTTTTTACATCTTCTAACGTAATTAATCCCTGCGGACCAGTTGGTTTAATCTGTGTTAAATCAACATTCATTTCTTTTGCTAACACGCGTGCTGCAGGCATGACTTTAACATTCGCCGATTTTGTTTTTGTCGTATCAACAACAACATGATTATCTTCCCATGTATTTTCACTTGTTTCTAATTTACCAACCACACTGCCTTTATCAGGCATTTTTTTCTCTATTTCATCGCTTTCAAAACTAATCAACGGTGCACCCGTTTGAATAATTTCATTTGCATTGCCATGTAATGCTGTAATTTTTCCTGCATAAGGTGAAGGGACATCCACAACTGCTTTTGCTGTTTCCATCGAAACCAAAGGTTGATCTACTTTAACCACATCACCGACTTTAACATACCATTCACGAATTTCCGCTTCGGCCAACCCTTCGCCCAAATCAGGTAAATGAAAAATTTTCATGCGAACTCCATAAGTTGATGAACTGCATCGATAATACGTTTTTCACTAGGAATATAATATTTTTCTAAACGTGCATACGGCACAATCGTATCAAATCCTGCAACACGTTCTGGTGGCGCTTTCAATGAAAATAATGCTTTTTGTGCAATTTGCGCAATAATTTCTGCGCCTACACCACAAGTCAACGGTGCTTCGTGTATAACTACACAGCGTCCCGTTTTTTCAACTGAATTCAAAATCGTGTGCATATCAAGTGGTTTGATTGTTGCAACATCAATTACTTCAGCACGAATCCCTTCTTGCTCAAGCTGTTTTGCTGCAGATAATGTTTCTTTTACCATCGCACCCCATGTGACTAAAGTGACATCTTCACCGCTTCGTAAAGTAAAACACACATCAAGCGGTAAAGCTTTTCCATCATCTTTCACTTCTTGTTTAGCATAACGATATAAGCGTGAAGGTTCTAAAAAAATCACAGGATCAGGATCGCGAATAGAAGCAAGTAATAATCCATAAGCGCGCGCAGGTGATGAAGGAATCACAACACGTAATCCTGGTGTATGCGCAAAATAAGCTTCTGTACTTTCTGAATGATGTTCAGGTGCATGAATTCCTGCACCAAATGGTGTACGAAAAACAAGAGGACACGTTAAGCGGCCACGTGTGCGATGACGTAATCGTGCTGCATGATTAACAATTTGATCAATCGCAGGATAAATAAATCCCATAAATTGAAATTCAGCAATCGGTTTTAAACCACAAGCTGCCATCCCAATTGCCATACCACCAATCATAGATTCAGCTAAAGGTGTATCAAGAACGCGTTCAGGTCCAAATTTATCTAACAAGCCAACAGTCGCACGAAATACACCACCATTTTTTGCAACATCTTCACCTAATACAATAACGTCTTTATCCTGTTGCATTTCATACGCCATTGCTAAATTAATTGCTTCAACTAAAGTAATTTCAGCCATGAGATTCTCTCTCCACGCCTTTTAATAAATCTCGCTGTTCATGATAAATATCGGGCAGCGATGCATATAAATAATCAAACATAGATTCTAATGGTTGTGGTGGTGTCGCAAGATATTCTTGAACGGCTTGATCAACTTCAGCTGAACATTCTGCTTCTAATGTTTGTTGTGCTTGATCAGACCATATCTTGAGTGTGTCGAGATAAGTACGTAAACGCGCGATGGGTTCTTTTTTCCATTCATCTTCACGTACATTTTTTTGTTCGTAACGACTAGCATCATCTGCTGTTGTGTGATCATGCTGACGATAGCACACCATTTCCAATACGCAGGCTTCATTTTTTTCTCGCGCACGCGCTAAAGCTTCTTGCATGCGATAAACAACAGCAACCACATCATTACCATCAACTTGTTCACCAGGAATACCGGCCGCAATCGCTTTTTGTGCGAGGGTATGCGCTGCAGTTTGTTGTGAACGCGGTACGGAAATAGCCCATTGATTATTACAAATCACAAAAACAACCGGTAATTTTATAATACCAGCTGCATTAATCGCTTCATAAAAATCACCTTGTGATGTAGCCCCATCACCGCACATACTCACCACTGCGCGTTTTTCTTTACGATATTTAACAGCGTAACCAGCACCTACCGCATGCAAAGGTTGACTGCCGACTGGCACACTAAATGGAAAATCTTGTGCGTTAGTTGTAAAACAATTACCGCGCTCATCACCACCCCAATAAAGTAAAATTTGTGATAATTTAACACCGCGTTGAATTAATGTGCCAATGTCACGATAATAAGGAACAAAAATATCGGATTGCGCCATCGCGTTTCCTACGCCAACAAAAACAGCTTCTTGTCCTCGCGTGGAAGGATACGTGCCAAGTTTACCAGTTCGCTGTAAGGCAATCGCCTTAGTATCTATCGTTCTGACCAATACCATCAAACGATATAATTTCAACAATGCTTCGGTGTCTTTTGCTAAAGCAGGTGCATCATTTGATAAGCGGCCTTTTTCATCGAGATATTGATAATAAGGAATTTCAAATTGGTCAATAATCTTCACTAACGTGACTCTCCTCTGAGGTAAATATCGGACAAGATTAGCACCGGATGAGATAGAGTCAAGTTAATCTAATTAAGTCAAACTCAAGCCCGTCGTCCCGCGGCTTGTCCGCGGGATCCAGAAACAAGTACAACTTATGTTTATTATTTTCTGGATCCCGCGGACAAGCCGCGGGACGACGGGTTTGAGTTTAATCAAGCTACAGGATGACAGGTTTAGGTTTAAAGACAGGTTTGAATTTAACGCGAATCGCTATCACCATAGGGCTTCACAACCACCTTAGTCCCATGATAATTATTACTTGAATTTGGCCCCTCGACAAAATCATAACGCAACCATTCCGCATCATTGACATAAATCCGAACACAACCATGACTAATATTCCCCCGCACGACTTCGCCTGGCGAACCATGCAAGGCTTGGCCTCCATCAAAAAACATACAATAAGGCATGGGTGCACCGCCTCGCGGCACAGGAAACTTCCGAGAGACACAACTACTGCTTCCTAAAGAATAAACGCGAAAAGTGCCTGGTTTTGTGCGGCAAGCACGATGAATATCTCTACACCAATCTGAGCCACCTGTTGCAGGCCCCCAACGCACTAATGAACCATCTGCACCATAAGCACCCCAAGCGTGTACGGTTAAATCAACGATAATCACTTTTTCGCTTTGCGCATCTATATTTCTGGGAAGAGGAGAAAAATCTAATTCATTTGACATGGCTAAATGATCAGGAACTTCAATCACAATGCCGCCATAAATAGCGCGATTTGTACGATTAATTCGCATTACAATATCGCGTTCAACCTGATCAGGAAATAATGATTTCCACGATTGACCACTTTTAACACGTAGACAACTATAACCTTGCTCTTGGCACCATTCAGGTAGGGGTTCTGGTCTTGCATGTGAAACATGATGATGCCGTGCATAAGAGACAACAGGCATCATCATAAAAAAAATGATAAGGAACATTGTGATGGCGGATTGCAATTTCATACCAACAAGCTCCTTTGTTTTGGGGGTCAGGCTTGCACAATTGCACATTGTGACAATGTGCAATTGTGCAAGCCTGACCCCATAAATACATTTTAACCTATACTGACAGATATTTTATTGTTAAAATGCGATTGAATCGCTAATCTTTTATTTAATAAAGAAAAATTTTATAACATTATCATAAGGTGCCACTTGACCGTCCTTACTTTTTCGTTATTACTCATCGTATTCTCATTTCTCGCAGGTGTTATCGGCGCACTAACAGGATTAGGCGGTGGCGTCATTGTCATCCCCGTTCTCGTTTTAATTTTTCATATCAATATTCACTATGCAATGGGCGCCTCTTTAATTTCAGTACTAGCAACCTCTTCAGGAACAGCCGCCGCTTATTTACGTGAAGGTTATACCAATCTACGCATTGGTATTTTTCTTGAAGTTGCTGCTGTCACCGGTGCTTTCATCGGCGCTATGTTAGTTGCTTTCATTTCAAAATCATTTCTTGGCATTGTGTTTAGCTTAGTCTTATTTTTTTCGGCTTATCTCACGATCAAACGCAAAGAAGATCATGAGGACTATACCACTTCACATCCTTGGGCGACTGCTTTACAACTTGATGGCACTTATCCTTACAAAAATAATTTTTTATCTTATCGCGTACAACATGTTCCGTTTGCATTTTCAATCATGGGTCTTGCTGGATTATTAGCAGGATTATTAGGCATCGGATCTGGCACACTCAAAGTATTAGCCATGGACCAAGCTTTACGATTACCTTACAAAGTATCAACGACCACCAGTAATTTTATGATTGGTATTACAGCAGCAGCAAGTGCCGGCATTTATTTTGCAAATGGATATATTAATGTCTTAGTTGCTTTTCCTGTGATGATAGGTGTTGTCATGGGATCTTTTTCTGGCGCCAAATTATTAATGTACGTGCATACACGTTATTTACGTGTGTTATTTAGTATTGTTATTACACTTGTTGGTTTTCAAATGCTTTATAAAGCACTATCAGGAACACTTTAATATGATGTCTATTGAAACGATGCGAAATGAAATGGCGAGATTATTTACCATCGGTACATTAATTTCTGCTGCGTTTGTTTTTGTTGGCGGTTTCATGTATCTCATGCAGTATAGTCATGAAACCTTAAAAGTCGAATTATTACAACCCAGTTTATATAACACCAGTATTCAAGTTATTTTGCATGAAGCATTACACTTCTCATCCGTTGGTTTAATTGGAATAGGATTATTTGCTTTAGTTGCCATGCAAATCATTCGCGTGGGTATGTTAATGTGTTTTTATTTTATGACGCATGATTATCGATTTACGTTGATGTGCGGTTTTATTTTGTTTATTCTACTGTATAGTTTTTTCGGACGCACTAAGGTCTATTGACAATTCGCTATGCTGTGCCGTTTTTCGCTGTTCCCAGATTAAAACATTTCTGGGACAAGTTTTTTACGAACCGCAGCGCAGCATACATAGAAGTATGTGAGCAGCGGATCGTAAAAAACTTGTCCCAGAAATGTTTTAATCTGGGAACAGCGAAAAACGGCCAGCATAGTAGAATTGTCAACAGACCTTAAATTTAAGTTAATATTTTCTCCACCCACTTCGCATAAGCTATCATAAATTTTTCTAGAAATGCTTGCGTTTCTTTTTTTGTCATTTGACCTTGCGCATCAAACAATTCGCCTGCACTGGCAATATAAGCTTCAGGTTGTTGCAAAATCGGCACATCTAAAAACACAAATGATTGACGCAAATGTTGATTCGCACCGAAACCACCCATCGCACCTGGCGAAACACTCATCACAGCAGTTGGTTTACCGCCCCACACACTTTGACCATAAGGACGCGAACCCACATCAAGTGCATTTTTCAATACACCTGGCACGGAACGATTATATTCAGGTGTAAGAAATATCACACCATCCATTTTTTTAATTTTTTCACGAAAGGCAGTCCATGCGGCAGGAGGATTTTTTTCATCATCTAAATCTTGGTTATACAAAGGAAGATCTCTAATTTCGACTATTTCTAAACCGAGTGAAGAAGGAGCTAATGACATTAAGACATATGCCATTTTGCGATTAAATGATTCCTTGCGCAGGCTTCCTACAATGACAGCAATTTTTTTGCTCATAAAATTCACTCCCTTAATTTTTTGACTCTCATTATAATATTTTACACTATTTTCAGTTGTTAATTATCAAGAAGATACTATAATTCGAACGGGCAGGCATTGATCGAAGCCCTACAAGCATAGTCCGAGGAGGTCAGAACGTATTGTGGTGTGCATGCCTTTTCGAAGGAAGCCTGAAGCAATACTGAGACGTCCACTTATCATTCTCGGGCCTTCGATCGATCCTGCCTTTTTTATTGAATTACATTGTAAAATGATGGCAATATGTTTATGTTAACAAAAACAAGGATGTCATCACGTGAACAAAAATTTTTTTACTCTAAAATATTTTATCTGCTTCATCATACTTTTCCTCTCGTTTTCTTGCAAAGCCGGTAATTATAGTTTTCTCAATGATGCTGCCATCAGTAATTTTACAACAGCTGATACAAAATTATTTATTGCTGCACAAGAAAAAGCATTGAATAGAACAAGAGATGGTGTAAAAGTTTCTTGGAGAAATCCGCATACTAAAGTATCAGGTTATGTTCTCCCTATTAAAACCGCAAACATCAACGGACAAACTTGCAGATGGTTAATTTTTTATAATAATGCCTATGGTGTAACAGGGAAAAATACTTTTAAATTTTGCAAAGTTGGCAGCGTGTGGCAAGCATTTCCTCCGTAGAAGAACTTAATTTTATTTAAAGGAGGTCTTAAAAAAGACCTCCTTATTTTATAACAACAATATTATTGCTTTTTAGTCAATATACATTGCACAGCTACAGGATCACCATCTGGTCTCATATCTGCAAACATCGAGAATTTACCATTTAAATAAATTTGTCCATTTTTCATGTTCATACTAAATTTAGAAATACCTGTCTCAATCGCAGAGCGGTTTGTACTATCTTTAATAAGAGCAATACCTTTTGTAATTAATGCGGATCCGTCTGCATTCCACTCATACGACATATGTTCAAAGGCAGTGAATTCTTCATTTGCGTCAGATTGACTTTGTAATCCTTTACCTATCCTAGATACATCACCATCAAAACTAATATAGTCAGCATCATTGTCGATAACCGTCGTTCCGCCTGGACCATTTCCACAATTAATCGACCATGTACCCGAAAAATCGGTATAGGGTTGTTGACTAGTTTTCTGAGCGACATTATGCGTTTTTACAATAGAAGGAATCGTTGATTTGTTTTTTGATAATACTTTGTCGATGATACTAGTTGCAAAAGTAGAGCTTGCAAAACTGCTAGCAACTAATAATAAAGCTAAAGATTTTTTATCCATGGTGGATATTCTCCAGATTAAAATGAAAATTATTTATAAGTGTTCAGACTTCATTCTTGAACGCGCGGATGAGTTTAAATTGCGTAAACAAATGAGTCAAGTTATTTAAAAAATTTTTTTATTATAAAATTTTTTATTGATTAAAAGAAAATATTTTCTTCCAATCTTTTTTCATACTCACAACCAACCATTTATTTTTAATAGCCACATTCATCAACGCATTTGAAAATGTGCCTACTTTTGAATTCGCTCCATAATCATATTCACGTACACCATCATCATGATGAACTAATAACATCAACGATGAATGATGATTTCGCATGGTATATTCAAGCATTTGCTGATCACCTGTTGAATTACCAAAAGAAGCAAAAGGTCTTCGTCCAGCAAACAAATAAATATCTTGTGGTTTACCTGCAAAAACATTATTGAATAATAATTTTGTGGTTTTGATTAAATCCGATTGACCGGTATGAAATTGAAAATGTGTTTGCGTTGCTGAGCCAATCACTTGTTCTGGCGGCACACCATAAACTTGTTGCGCATAAGCTCTCACAAAATCTTGTCCACCGCCTGTGACAATATACGTCTTGTATCCATTCGCCCGAAAATAATTTAATAATTCCAACATAGGTTGATAAACCAATTCTGTGTAATGACGATGCCAACGCACATCTCTTGCTTGTGAAAGCCATTGTTTAACGGATTGCGAGAATTGATCGACCGTCATGCCTGCATGTGTTGCAAATAAAGCTTGCATTAATATGTTTGGTTTTAATTGCAAAATCGCTTTTTTATTTCCTGATAAAATCGTTCGATAAGGTTCTTGATTTTTCCATTCAGGATGTTTTGGTGCTAATTGTTTAATTTGATCTAAAGAATAAACCACTTCGGTATAAATGGGTTGTTCTACCCATAATGTTCCATCTTGATCAAATGCTGCGATGCGCTCTTCAGGTGGAATATAGTTGGAATTTGATTTGTTCGTGGTGTCTTGAATAAATTGCATAATGGCTGTTTTATTGGGGCCTGCATTCCATGAGGGTAAAGGATCGATTGAAGCAGCATAGCTTATATTAATAAATAAAATAGATAAGAAAACTAAAAAAATGATACGAATTATTTTCATATTTTACCTCTATATAAAAAAGCTTAATTAAGAAAGCCTTCTGCGCGGCTGTCATCCTGAGCGTAGCGAAGGATCACTAAGAAAGTATTATGAATATGTTAGTGATCCTTCGCTACGCTCAGGATGACAGCCGCGCAGAAGGCTTTCTTACTAGCTTTATTTCTTTAAACTATTATAATTAAAGTCTGTTTGTCTAAAGGAGCGATCCATGGAATACGCAAACAAGTTTCTCAAATTATCCCTCATTGCAACTAGCATCAGCCTCATCGTAACCTGCCAACCTGCTTTTTCACAAGACTCCGCCAAAAAACCTAACATTGTTATGCTCATGACAGATGACACGGGCTGGAGTGATTTCGGTGCTTATTCTGGCGGTGGTTTGGGGCTTGGACACCCTACCCCTCATGTTGATCGCATAGCAAGAGAAGGGGCTGTATTCACTAATTGGTATGGGCAAGCAAGTTGTACAGCAGGCCGCGCTTCTTTCATCACAGGACGCATTCCCATTCGCTCAGCTTTATCTATTGTCATTGCACCCGGAGACAATAATTATCTTCGTAAAGAAACACCAACGATTGCTGAATTCTTCAAAAAAAATGGGTATTCCACTTATTTTTCGGGTAAATGGCACTTAGGTGATAAACCCATTTCCTATCCTATCGAACATGGTTTTGATGAAATGAAAAATTTTGCCGCTTATTATGCGGGCGTTTATGCTTATAATGACACTTCAAAATGGTTTCATCCCTGGTTTCCTTCTTTTAATCCCGTCATCAACAAAATGTATAACAGCATGGTTAATTTAGGTGAATGGGAAGGTAAAGCGGGTGAAACAGCAAAAAGAGTTGGTACGATTGATTACGATAGTCTTTCTACTTTTGATGTCAAACAAACAGATTCTGCCGTTCAATATATCAAACAGCATGCTAAGGATAGTCAACCATTTTTCATGGATGTTAATTTTATTAAAATGCACAACCCAACGAATGCCGCACCTCAATTTCAAGGAAAATCACATCTCGGCGATTATTCAGATTCTTTAATGGAATTAGATTCAAACATTGGCCGAATCATGGATACCATTCGTGCGGTTGCCCCTAACACGATTGTTATTTTAACAGCAGATAATGGCGCTTGGTTAGATGCGTATCCTGATGCAGGCACAACACCTTTCCGCGGCGAAAAAGGATCTGCATTTGAAGGCGGTTGGCGTGTACCAGGCATTATGTGGTGGCCAAGTCATATTCCAGCTGGTGTGCAATACACAGAAATGATGTCACATATTGATTGTTGGGCAACACTTGCTGGTATGGTAGGCATCACACCGCCGCCACATGATTGGGTCGATAATAATGGCAAAGGCATTTATTTTGATAGTATCGATAACAGCGCTTATATTTTAGGAAAAGCACAACATTCTGCACGAAATTCTTGGGTCTATATTGATGGCGAAACATTCCAAGGCGTACGTGCTGATGTAAGAGGCGATCCCAATGAACCTTGGGTCAATATCGCTTGGAAATATTTATATACCGCTAAAGATTCTTGGTTAGGGAGTGAAGCCAATTTAGGTGCGATTGGCGCATTGTATAATTTAACCATGGATCCTTATGAAAAATACGACATGATATTTAATGGCGCAGCACCCGCTCGTGTCTTAACAACTTCACCAGGCCGTTATTCAGGTCAAGATAATGGTTGGGTGATGGCGCTCATTGGTCCTGTGATTGAAAATTTCGATCAAACACTTATGAAATATCCTAATCTCAAACGGTTCCCCGGCGGCGCTTCAACTGATTTGGTACCGAATTTACAAGTGCCAGAAAATCCATTGCCATTATTAAAAGATCAACCGACATTACCTCAAGTCACGAGTGTGGGAGGATAGAATGGAAGTATAAATATATTATCAAATTAATAAATTAAAGTTTACTTAAACGGTTTTAGTTTTTGTGGAAAAACAAATTCCACAATCGCACCATTATTACCGACTGCCAATGCTTTATTAGTTCGACTCCAAAATGATACTGCATTTAGACTAACTTTTGATTGCTTCTTCCATACATATTGTGATTCACAATCAATCAAACCAGCATGCTGAGGTCCCACCACAAAAATGTAATTAAGATCCTGAGATAAACAAACTGAAGACCAATAATATTGCGGCAAAATTGGAATAAGGTTCCAATCTAAGCCGCCATTTTTTGTAATGGCCAAATTAGCTTCGCCTTTATCAGGTATTTTGTAATCTCCGCCAGCAATCACACCAATCCCATTGTCTTGAAAGAAAACAGAATGAATTCCAGAAGTTGGTGAGTCATGCATGATAGGTGTTAATGCGACATCCCATTTTTTTCCTCCATTTCTCGTATAATATATTCGTGCATTATTTCTACCTGTAACAAACCAAGCATCTAATTCACCATAGGCTGTCATACAACTACCGCTAGCAGCAAAAGCAGCTTCATTTTCAAGTGCAGGTGGTATTGCCGCTTCAGGAATACTCGACCAAGATAGGCCGCCATTTTCAGTGAGATAAATATTAAATTTTTGGGTATGAGGATTAGGATCGCTTAATATCATACCTCTTTTATTATCCCAGAATGCCATGCAATTAAAAAAATCATATTCTTTGCCAATAAGTTGTAATGCCCAAGATTGTCCGGCATTTTCTGTTTTATAAACACGAGATAATGATCCTTCACCAACACTCATAACATAAGCCGTAAATGCATTAAAAGCTTTAATATCGCGAAAATCTAAATTTTCTGCTCCATTCACTTGGCTTAATTTCCAGAATTTCCCTTTATCCTGAGTGAAAACAATCGTTCCATTTGTACCACTTGCCCAAGCAACTGAAGATGAAGGTGTACTAAGCCCACGTAAATGAGAATCAGTTGAACAAGGACTTTTAAGAAATTTAATAAATCCATCTCGATAATCAAATAAATCCGAAATTTCACTATATTTTGTTAATGAGATAACATCTTCTCTTCTTAAGTGATGTTTGATTCCCATTAATTGCGCGAGATTAAGCCCTACTAATTCATCTAATGCTTGATGTATCGTCAAACCATGATATTCTATTAAATCTTCTATTGGATCAAAATAATTAGCATTAAATAACTGATAAGATGAATGTTGTAATTCTTCAGTTGTTAATCCTTTATGTTTATATTTTACTAATAAACGCAAATGAAAATATTTAGTTAATCCTTTAACATCACTTCGTTCCAAGCCATCAAGAATAGCATGTAATTGATCTGAAGATAAACCTTCCATTTCATCAAAAGCTTGAGTAAGAGAAAATTTTTTAACTCTGATCAAAAAAACAAGCGTTACCCAATGTATCTCACTAAATGAATTACCATACCAGTAACGTTGACGTATTTCATCTTCGCATATAAATTCAAGATTAGCTTTTTTTTCCCATTTATTTAATTCTCTTATAGATTGATAATCGCTACTAAACATAAAAACCTCGCTTTATTACGTATGCTAATTTATCCATGCAATATGCCCATCCGGTCTTACTAAAATAGCTTGTTCTTTCGTTAATCCATAACAAGTATAATAATCTTGATTAACAAAATTTAAATCTTTTCCCATCACAAATATTTTTTTAGGATACTGATCTGGAATAGGCAATTTCAATTTTTTAATTTCACAATGCTCACCTACTAACAAAACATAATCCGTTTCAAACAAATCAATTGTAGAAATAAGATGACCATTATACGAAAACCAACAATGCGGTGCACGCATCCCAACAACCGCTTCATTTTTAAAATGATTAGGATCATACGATGGGATATCACTACTGGCAGGATACAATGCTTGAGATTGGTAAATAAATCCCACATCTAATCCAAGATGATTAAGATGTTTAGTTTGTTCATTCAATCCTTGATGAAACGCATCATGATTCCCTTCTGCAAGTGATATAAAAATATCTCTTAAGCGATTGGCATTAACAACACTCCAGTCCATTGTCGTTTGTGCAAGTGGCAAACGTTCCTGTTCATAACTATCTAATAAGCTTTGATCAGCATAACCATGCAAGACATAAGCTAATTTCCATGCTAAATTATGCGCATCACCAATCCCCGTATTCATTCCCATCCCACCAGTAGGCGGAATACGATGCGCCGCATCACCGCATAAAAATATTCGACCATGTCGATACTGCGTTGCATTTAATGCAGCCATTTCCCACTTAGAAATATTAATCATTTTGACTGCCAAATCAGATTCACCCACCGTTGCGCGAACCAATTCACAGCCTTGTTCTGTATTAATCATTTCATTAACATCCATTAACCGTTTAGAAAAAATCCACCGGTGTTTTAAATCAACCGCCATCATCACACGACCCATTTGTTCTTTATCAGTAAAAGCTAATACTGCAAATGGTTTATCAGAAAGCCAAGGTGATAAATCTGTTTCACAATAAACACTCACATGTGTGCCTAAATGAGAAATACCATTCATATCAATGCCAAGTGCTTTGCGTACAAAACTATTTGCGCCATCGGCTGCAATAAGATACTCACAACGTAATTTAATTTGCGTATGATCAATAAGATTTTCGATTTCACAATAAACAAACTGATCATCTTGTTCGATATGACTCACTCGACTATTAAAATATACTTTACTATTTTGCTGAGTATTAAGATGAGTTAAGAGTTTTTGTTCAAAAATATCTTGAGATAATAAACATGATTCTGTCGGACTAATTTCTTCATTTTCTTTTGCAATCGAAACATCCCCTTGTATTTCACCTTTTAATCGATTCATCCAAAGAAATCGTCGTGCTGTTATTGGTAATTCTGATTCACGCATGGCTTGTTCG
>Ga0207140_1041_pt2 | contig 22951 bp, 24 predicted proteins | sample Alteio_BWMinHeat_4_FD_153528 | JGI IMG/M metagenome (GOLD analysis project Ga0207140, IMG submission 153528) | Enriched cells from forest soil in Barre Woods Harvard Forest LTER site, Petersham, Massachusetts, United States -... | ecosystem: Environmental > Terrestrial > Soil > Temperate forest >... | reverse complement strand
CTTTTAGATGTTATTTAGAAAAACAGGCATGTGCAGAAAAGTATTAAAAAATGCGTCTTTGCCTTGTTTTTGCATAGACAAGTGTTCTAGTAATTTCTATGCATATTTTGATAATATTTCATACAATAATACAAGCAAATGAAATACAGAGATTCTAAAGAATGCACAGAAACTACATGCATGAAAAAATTAGTCATCACAGATAGCGCATCAGGGGAGGTCATATGTGGAAGTTGTGGCCTTGTCTTGTCTGAAAAATCAGAATATCCTAGCCCGGACAATACATCTAATCACATACATGAAACAAAAAATACAACAGGACGTATATCTATGGCAATATCTGATTACGGACTTTCTACCAGAATTGATTTTAAAAACAAGGATGCACTGGGTAAGGAATTATCAGCAGATATGAGAAATAGATTCATCAGACTGAGAACATGGGATGCAAGAAGTCAGTCAGAGCATGCAGATAGGAACATGAAGTTTTCATTTTCACTTCTTGACTCATTAAAGGCCAACTTGTCCATACCAGATATCGTAATAGAAAGAGCTGCACAAATCTATAGAAAAGCAATTGCAAAAAAGATGACAAAGGGTAGAAGTATTGCAAGTGTTTTATGCGCATCACTTTATGCAGCATGCAGAGAAGCTGACACTCCTAGAACATTAAATGACATATCAAAAGCTGCAAACATCAGCAGGACTGTTCTCTCCAGGAGCTACAGAACTCTTATCAGACGACTAGATTTGAATCTCAGACCTTTTGATTCATCAGAATTTATCAACAGGATAGCAAGTCAGGCAATGATAAATGAAAAAACAAAGAGAGATGCATTGGAAATATTATCAAGGCTTACAAAAAAAGAGACCCTGACAGGAAGAAACCCGTTAGGAATTGCGTCATCAGTTCTATACTTGTCATGCATTACAAATGGTGAGAAGATAACTCAGGAGATACTTGCCAAGGCTTCAGGTATTACTCCAGTAACCATAAGAAATACGATTCCAAGTATTAGAAAAGAACTAGGCATAGAAACATAGTTTTTGTTTTGATTTTCAGTCTAGAGACAGATGCCATTGTGGTTTCCGTATACTTCAATAAGCAAGATTCTTCAATCTATATCGATCTTATGGAATGACATGTGTTAAGAAAGTGACATTTATCCGGTGTTTCCAACTTTGGAAAAATATCAAATTGTTGACTATTTCTTATCTTTCCTGTATTTTTTGCCTGTATTTTTGTCAAAGTATATGAAAGTACAATTGGAATTTGGGCAGTGGTGTATGCCAGAGCCCGGGTCAAACTCTATCAGTGCAGAGTCGCAATCAGGACAGTTTAAGGCCATGGACTGATAGTCCGGTACGGTTGTTTAAAAGATTGACGAATCTTCTCACCAAATGAAACTCATAGCATTTTTGTGAGTAGGTATTGTACAATTTCATAATGAACGAACATATTCTTTTCAATACAAATACCATAGATAATGATGCAGATTCTCTACTGGCGGCAATTGTTCTTTGGGCTAAAATCCCCTAGAACAACCGCTTGAATCTGTTATTTTTTTACAATTTTGATGAATTCCCTTGGTTTTCCAAGAAAGATTGGTTTATTCGTACTTTGGTGATAATACAAGACATTGAATATTTCCCAGTGCTATGAGATACTAGGACTCAAGCCAGGTGCGTCAGTGGATGAGATAAAGCAGGCATACCGGGGGCTTGTGCTCAGACACCACCCAGACAAGGATCCAACAGAAGAAAGTGAGACAAGGTTTAGGCAAATTTCAGACGCCTACCAGACCTTGAGGATACAAAACATAAAGGTGCAAAAAATTACGCAAAAATTTGATGATATCTATCCAGAAGATGCAGTATCAGCATATGAACAGGCCCAGACGTTATCTACAAAACACCAGTATGAAGAGGCAATCATATTCTACGACAAGGCACTGCAACGTCTGCCAAGATACGCAAATGCATGGCTCAAGAAAGGCGATGCATCATATCACCTACAAAGACACGAGGATGCGCTTTTGTGTTATGGTAAAGTTTTACAGATAAATCCAGACTCTGCAGATGCCTGGAACTTGCAAGGAATATGTTTGTCAGACTTGAAAAGATACGAACAAGCACTAGAATCTTTTGACGAGGCAACTGTACTTGATCCAACACATGCACCTGCATGGAATTTCAAGGGTGTCTGTTTTTTTAATTTGGGAAGACTTGAGATGGCACTTGACTGTTTTGACAGGGCAACAAAACTTCGACCAGAATTTGCAGTTGCATGGCATAACAAGGGAGGATCTTTTTTAAAAATGGGCAAGAAAAAAGAGGCCGAAAAGTGCTATGAAAAATCAAAGAATCTAAGACAATAGTTTTTTTTGGTAAAACTAGATCATATAAAAAAGTGAAGAACCATCATGTAATATAGCATCAGAAACCTTTTGTCAGTCAACAAAAAATTCTTGAAGATCATCGTGTTCTTCAAACTCTGATGTGTCAAAATCAATGACCTCGTTATGGGCCATGTCAAATTCTATAGTATTTTCCACACCCAGTTGCTCAAAATATCTTTAATAGGAATTTAGAGGCAAGTTGCGTCAAAACTTGTCACATGTGATTGTATTTTATCAATATACAATGAATTGTACGGGATATGTGCTAGTTTGATACTTGAAAAGCGCCAGGTAAGGGATTCGAACCCCTGCATGCTTGCGCATAACCGCTACCTTGTTTTGATCTCGAGGCGGTCGCCGTTCCACTTGGCTAACCTGGCACTTGACAGAAATTCAGATTTTGGTACATAAATAATATTGTAAAAGTGATCAGTAGATCAAATATATAATAAAGGATATAAAGTAGACAATTTATTATATAGACATCAAATGGAGACAATCACTAAAAAGACAGTCTCAATTGAATACGAAGGCAAAAAGCATGTCCTTCCAGATGATGTTACAGTGGGCATGTTCTTGTTCCAGATTGGCCTTCCAGAAGACACTCCTGTCATAATGAAGACCACAAGAGAAGGCTTTCTGATTATACCACAGACAGGAAAAAATTGATAGTGTATAGTTTATTATTGATATTTACCAAATACCACAAGTGAACCAAGTTGGCAAAGACTAGAATTTCGATAACAATTGACGACCAGATTGCAAAGGCAATCGAATTATACTATAGAGAAAAGGTAAAAAATGCAGCAGAAAAAGGCCAAGCCATTCCAAAACTCTCAAACATCTATGAAGAAATCATAGAAAAAGGCTGGGACAAGTCTTTTGCAAAAAAGAAATAAGAAGACAAAATCTACCATTCCATAGAGTGGACAGATGGGCCTAGATCTAAAACAGCTATGTGTTCGAGAGAGAACAAACCTTGAATCATTTACATCCAAAGTTGTAGCAATAGATGCGTACAATGCAATATACCAATTTCTATCAATCATCCGAGGACCTGACGGTCTTCCATTGACTGACTATAACGGAAAGATAACAAGCCACATTAGTGGATTGTTTTATAGAAACATCAATTTCCTGTCCCTTGGAATAAAACCAGTCTATGTCTTTGACGGCAGGCCACCATCATTAAAATCTGCAGAGATTCAAAGAAGAAAGCAGGTAAAAAAAGATGCTACAATAAAATATGAAAAAGCAATAAGTGAAGGCAACTATGTAGAGGCAAAAAAGTTTGCACAACAGACATCAGTTCTGCGAGATGACATGGTAGAAGAATCAAAAAAATTCTTGGCACTATTTGGGATACCATCAATTCAGGCACCATCAGAGGGAGAAGCAACTGCCGCACACCTTACTACAACAGGAAAGGCCCATGCATCTGCAAGCCAAGACTTTGATTCAATGTTGTTTGGTACAAAAAGACTTGTTAGAAACTTTACAAACAGCGGAAAAAGAAAACTTCCAAACAGAAATACTACAATCGAAATAGAGCCAGAGATTATCCAATTAGACAAGACACTGACAGAACTTGGTGTCACAAGGGAGCAGCTAGTAGACATTGGAATACTCATAGGGACTGACTTTAACCCAGATGGATTTGAGAGGATAGGCCCCAAGACTGCATTAAAAATGATCAAAGACCATGGAAGACTGGAGGATGTTTCCCAGATACAAGACAAGTTGGCAGAGATTGATTATAACCAGATACGAGATATTTTCCTAAAACCACAGGTGATAGATGTGCCTGAGATAAAGTTTGGAGACGTGGATTACACCGGAATTGTCAACTATCTAACAAAGGAGCGAAGTTTCTCGCTTGACCGTGTCGACACTTCGCTTAACAGACTAAAAAAGGCACTAGAGAAAAAGAGTCAGAATTTAGAGCAGTGGTTTACGTAAATTTTGAAAACCTATGTACAAATCAAAATAATAAATTCATGGAATAATGGTTCAGGTCTTTTACTTTGATGCCTTTATCTCAATTGCAGCATCATCCCAGAGGTCACCACTGCTTGCAGTCCACTTGCAGACAACAGCTCCTGGTGTTGACACCATTTTGGAGCTTGATGCGCCAGTGATGGCAGCAGCTACGTTAAGATCCCATTGTTGTGTACATGTAGGTGAGCCAAGTGTAGAACCACCATAAATTGATGGTAGATCAAGTACCCAGTCGTTTGCAAATTTTGTAGTTATAGTTATGTTGGGACTGTTAGGAGTTGTGTTGTGTTTTATTGTACTGGTAGGTAGTGGACTAGTCTGGTTTACTCCAGAGAAAGAGTAAGCTCCAACTACAGCAGATGTTTGACCATTCATTGTAACTACTATATCTCCAGTACCAACAGGGTTTTTCAGATACCAAAACTCGACGTCATTGTTATAAAATGACTGGACTTTACTTGTCAGAGACACTCCACCAAATGTAACAGAAGCTGCATTGTTATTGTTCGCACTTATGCCCACAACAAGCAGTCGGTTGTTGCCGGTTCCTACATTAAAGTTTGCAAGTGTGATCTGGTTTGAAGTCAATACCGCACTGGAAGTTGACTGGACATTGTTTAGTACAATGCCGCTTGAAGCTGCGTTAGTAGTTGCAGATGCAGTGTTTGACGGAGAGCTTGTCCCTACAGAATTGATTGCAGAAACACGATAAGTGTACGTGGTACTTGCAACAAGGCCAGTATCAGAGTATGTGGTTCCAGTACTACCAGTGTTTGATGTTACAACAGCCCATGTACTACCATTATCTTGAGACCTTTCAATTTCATATCCAGTTACTGCAGAACCGCCGTTATTGCTTGGCGCAGTCCAGGATAAATTAATCTGTGATGAGGATACAGTATTAGCAGCAAGTCCAGTTGGCGGCTGTGGTGCAGTGGCCACTGTACCAGTAGTCGCAGATGAAGTGTTTGATGGAGAGCTTGTCCCTATACCATTAATCGCAGATACTCTGTATGTGTATGATGTACTTGCAGCAAGACCAGTATCAGAGTATGTTGTGGAAACAGAACCAGTGCTGGGTACTAGTACACTCCATGTAGAGCCAGAATCTGTAGAGCGTTCAATTTGATATCCAGTGATTGCTGAGCCGCCATTATCAGCAGGTGCACTCCATGACAGATTAATTTGAGATGTTGATGCAGAAGTTGCAGAGAGATTTGTAGGAGGTTGTGGCACAGTTGGATTTCCTCCAGAGGATACATCTACAGAATATGCATCTCCTCCGTAAACACTTGCAGGACTAGACGCAATTACACTTCCACTTGAATCATAGACATTAATGGTTCCAGCAATTGGAAAATGATATTTTCCTACATCAAGTGATGCAGTGCCAGACGACACAATTGAGCTTGCAAGAGAATTTCCAGATGCATCCATAAGCGATACTGTTACAGCGTTTGAAGGATTGTTTGTAACTTGGATCTTCTCGTCTGTTGTTGCATAATAGTCCCGGAATATGCCATGACGCATGTAATTATAGTATGAATTCATTGTCTGCAGGTAATAATCAAATGGAGCAGGCATGTTTAGTGAAAGTGTATTGCTTGAATATACCAAGACGTTGTCCATGTACAATTTTAGATAGTTTGCACCGTTTGTAATTACAGTACAGTCACGAGTCAGAGGCTGGTTTGGACTGGTATCAACCCATAAAGTGTCAAAGTGAGATGCCTCAACAGCATCCCCATATCCGTGTACAAGTGTCCAGTATGTGCCATCAGTATTTGTAATTGTAGCACAGTCAAGATAGTTTACTAATCCACTTGTTGTCATGATTTCAAGTTGGTTTTGGAAATCATTATGCAAGACAGCCTGGTTTGTGGCAGTCAGAACTGTATGAACCAAAACTGCACGTGTGTCAGGGGATACGGCATAGTATCCAGAATAGCTTCCATCACCATATACAGAGGGGTCAGGCCCAGGTTCTCCAATATGCATTCCTAGAGAATCCTTGAAGATATCATAAGGAGTATTTTTTTCAGAGACTGCAGTTCCATAATATGTCCAGTATCTTGTATCTGATAGCACCTGCTGTTTTGTCTCAGTCTGGTTATTGAGCGGATCAGATGCGACAAGGCCTGACTTTGTTTTATCAATCGAATATGATGTTGCAGATGCGTAAATTCCGTCTGATAAAATTGCAAATGATGACAAAAATATTGATGTAAAGACTAGAGCAAGGAACTTGATATAGGGGGTTTTTTCTTGTCTAAACAATCCGTACAAAATATTCTATTATCAGATACATATCTGGATATACTAGGAATATTCTATACGATCAGTACAGACAACTTTTCACTAGAATCAATTATAGGTACATTGTTTGCTTTTCCAACCAAAAAAATTACGTCTAAAATATTTTCAAGTTTTTTCAATCAAACATTTTGGGTTGAGATTAAAATTAATTCAAGGCAGACCTATTGGTCCAATCGCTATGTTTGATTTGACATTATACACATCTCCTCCAAATATGTTTACAGGACTGGAGGTTGATACAAGCTGGATTCCCAGCGAATCATAAATCTTGATGTATGCAGCTAACGGGAAGTGGAATTCTCCCACATTAAAAGTAGATGTGCCAGAGGAATCAACAGGCGCACTTGCAAGCACAGTGCCAGTAGGATCCACTAGTTTTACAGTAGCAGCAAGTGCTGGGTTGTGTGTCACCTTGATAGTTTCACCTGTTGCAGAGTAATAGTCCTTGTAGATTCCATCCAGCATCTGACCTGCATACGATGACTGTGGTTCAAGATATGCGTTAAACGGAGCAGGCATTTGCAAATTCAATGTATTACTTGAATACACCATGGCACCATCAAGGTATACCTTGAGATAGTTGTTGCCGTTTGTTATAATAGTACAGTCTCTTGTGAGAGGCTGGTTCATACTGGTATCGGCCCACAATACATTAAACTGGGTACCATCAGTGGCATTACCAGTTACAGCACCCACTGCCCAAGAAGTTCCAGCTACACCAGTAGATGAGAAACAGGCGACATAGTTTATGAAAGGTTGGGAGGTCTGCACGTACAATCCATTTTCATAAAAATCATTTGGTGTAGGAATTGTTCTAACAGGTGTTGTTATGACTGCATGATATAGTACTGCATTTGTGTTAGGTGTCACTGCATAATATCCAGCCCAAAAACCATCAGATGGAGCTTGAACATCAATGTGCAGCCCCTGGGTGTCTTGGAAAAATGCATATGGTGCATTAAATGCAGGTGCGTCTCCACCATATATCCAGTATCTTTGATTGGCCATCAATTGTTGTTGCGTCTGGACATTGGTTAGTGGATCAGATGCATCCAGGCCTGATTTTGCTTGGCTGATTGAATACAAAGAAATCGGCACAGCAATTGATACAGTACCTAGATTTGGAATAATGGGACTGATCGGAAGAGCATTGGGATCAAGTGGCGGAATGAGATTACCAGGTATTGGAGTCGGACCATTTAATGAAATGGCTTGTGCAATAGAAGTATTGACTGTCATGGGTAAGATCAGCATAGAGATTACAACTGTACTAAACAGAATTGTATAGTTTTTTCTCACGGTTCTAGTTGTATACTGGTTGTTATCTGACTATGCGTTAAAATCACTATAACTGCAATTCTAAAAAAAGGCCTAGTATAGTATTAGGATCTGTTCGCTCATGTGATGACTTCATAAAATTAATTCAAATTAGAAAACATAGCATATTTCCCATGAATTAACTTATACGTTTGATTAGTGAAAATATCATCGGTGCGTGACATTTCATGAGTACAAATTCTGCGTCAGATAGTCCCTTGAAAAATACCCTATATCGATTTCTATGGGTTACAATGTTTGCGTCAGACATAGGTGCTGCCATGCAAACGGTAGGATCAGGCTGGCTGATGACATCACTTGCACCATCTCCTTTTGTTGTATCACTTTTACAAATGGTGACAAGTTTATCCATATTTCTGCTTGCACTTCCTGCAGGTGCGCTTGCAGATATCGTTGACAGGCGCAAACTCTTCCTTGCCACACAATATTTCTCACTTGCAGTAGCTGCAATCTTAACCATCCTTACATTTGGAGGTTTTACAACATCTTCAATTCTTGTTGTGTTTACATTATTGCTTGGGTTGGGTAATGCAATGAGCTTACCTGTAAACATTGTAATTCAGACTGAGCTTGTGCCAAAGAAAAAAGCTCTTGCTGCAATGACTTTGTTTAGTGTGGCAATTTACATTGGACTTGCAGTCGGTCCACTCATTGGTGGCCTTGTGGTTGCGGCAGCAGGACCATGGGCCGTGTTTATGCTAAATGCACTCTCCTTTGTCGGAGTGATAGTTTTTCTTCACAGATGGCTCAAACCCCAAGAACGTAAGCTTCTTCCCCCTGAACAAGTAATCGGAGCTATTCGTACTGGATTACGATACATGCGTCACTCATTGCATGTACGAGCACTCTTTGTTCGCGACTTTTCACTAACAATTTGCGGTAGTGCACTGGTATCACTTTTGCCCCTCTTTGCTCGTAACGAGGCCGGTCAAAACTCAATTCTTTTTGGAATTCTAGTAGGCGCGTTTGGAATAGGTGGAATGCTAAGTGGTTTGATTATAGTGCCACGGATAAAAAATATCTCAATAGAAAAGCGTGTAACAAGTGCAACAATTTTGTATGCAGTTGCAATGGCAATCTTGTCATTTCAGCATGACATCATTACAGCGTTTATTGGAATATTTGCAGTCGGCACTGCCCTGATTGTTATAACATCTAGCTTGAATTTTGTTGCATACAATTCCGTATCATCATGGGTAAGGACACGTGTAGTTTCAGTTCACCAGCTTGTGTATTGGGGTGGAGTGGCACTTGGCAGCATAGTGTGGGGAATTGTTGCAGAAATATGGGGAGTTCCAACTGCGTTACTTGCCGCATCTATTGGGTTAATCATTGGTCTTGTTACCTCTACTAGATACAAACTAAAGCCACTCACCGATGTAGACATGACGCCATCAATGCATTGGTCCATGCCACGAGTGATGATTGATATCGATGAACATGAGGATGGATCTGTTCTAATATCAATAGAATTTGAAATCGATCCAAAACATTCACATGAGTTTGAATCTGCAATGCACAAAGTACGTTCTCTAAGATTACGTGATGGAGCAATCAATTGGGAATTGTTTCATGACATTGAAAATCCAAGTCGTTATGTTGAGATGTTTACTTCAGAGTCTTGGACTGAACATTTACGCCAACATGAACGCATAACAAAAGCAGATCGTATCATAGAACAACATGCCATTTCATTTCACATAGGAAAAGATCCTCCACGTGTTTCCCATCTTATTAGTGAGAATACTTTCAAACAAAATCATAAAATGAAAAAGGAAGACAAGGTTTGATATTTTTACAAAAGTGGCTCCAAGATAACAACACGATTGGTACAAAGTCTTCCAAGAATGGTCATTTCCAAAAAGAGAAGTCATCGAAACAACAGATCCTAAATTAGTTCCTCAATAGCATTTTTCACTCGACGTATATTACTAGTATAGAAAATCACATAAAAATTTACTAGAACACTTTTACAATTTGTTTTTATGTAATCAATACTATATGATGCGATGCAAAACAATGAACCAATTGTAGGAAAAAACCAAATAAACATAGATGAGCAACAGGCAAAATCAATTGTAAGAAAATTTCTTGAACAATATCACTCGTTAATTATTTTCAAAGATGTAATATTGAAAGATGACATTTGGACTGTCACTGCAGACGTGGGACAACGCAATAACCACATTGTATCAATACAAGTGGGCGCTTTCACAGGCAGAATACTGGCTTGCCGATGAATTAATTTTGTATTGAAAGCTACACCACTTTTTTAAATTATGATACAGTATAACATGAATTGAAAAAGAAAACATCTCTAGCAATACTGGTTTTACTAGCGGTATCATCATTTTCCATTCTAGGCACAGGCAAGACACAAGCATATGCAGAATTTGACAGATCTGGCAATTACGTATGTAATCCGTTTGAAAGAGGTCTTGAGACCAACATCTACTCTGATATGGTTCACAAGATAAATGATAAAATGACAATGTACCTGAAAAGCCACCCAAATGCAACATTGGCAGAGCAGCATGATGTCATGATACAAGATCAACAGACATGGAACCTGTACAACAAGTCAAAGGAATGCATTTCTGCAATCGGGATAAATCCAGATGATATCATCTCATTGAACACAAACGTAACACGGGCAATCACAGTACCAGAATTTGGCACATTGTCTCCAATAGTGGTGATTGTTGCAATAATGGCAAGCATTGTAATTTACAGAAAGTTTCTTTTAAGATCAATCTAGAAAAAATCCAGTTATCCAATTCATTCCACTTGACCCCAAATCTATTTTATATCGTATTTTCCAACACAAATGATGCAATCCAAGATAACATGTCTTTTGATAATTTTGATCACATCTGTTTGCATATTGCCTGCATTTTCATTTGAGATATCACAGGTAAAGGTTGGTGCAAGTCCTTGGGCAGTATCAGTAAATCCTAGCACAGATAAAATCTATGTAACAAACTCTGGAAACGATTCTGTATCCGTAATTGACGGAAAAACAGATACTGTGATCAAAAATATCATAGTTGGCGAAAACCCTACAGGTGTTGCAGTAAACCAGGCAACCAATCTTATCTATGTTTCAAAGTTTAGCATACCAACCGTATCTGTAATTGATGGAAATACAGATACTGTAATTGCAACCATACCTGTTAGAGCCCAGCCAAATGGCATTGGTATCAATGAAATTACAAATCAGATTTACGTTACAAATACAGGTGCTGCATCAGTCTCCGTGATAGATGGAAAAACAAATAGTATCATCAAGACTATATCTGTTGCAGCACGTCCTACCGCAGTTACAGTAAATCCATCCACAAACATTGCATACGTGACAAATTCCGGAAATGGTTCTGTGTCAATAATTGACGGAAAAACAAATAGTATCATCAAGACTATACCAGTAGGCTCTGGCACTACAGGAGTTGCCATAAACCAAGAAACAAACATGATTTACATTTCAAGTTCCAAAACTGCAAAAATCTTTGTCATTTATGGAAACACCAATACCATAACAGCCAATGTTACAGTAGGCTCAAACCCAGATGGAGTGTCAGTAGACGCGAAGCTTGGCAGAATCTATGTTGCAAACTCTGGTGACGGCACCATATCAGTGATTGATGGTAAAACAAATACAGTATCTGAGACCATTCCAGTAGGTACACATGTGTATGGCATTGCTGTTGACCCCTCAACTGGAATAATATACGCAGGAAATGACAGCCCGGGAATTGTCTATGTCATTTCAGACAGTGAAAAGTCACAGGTTGTAAATCATGACATTTGGTATGGCATAGTCCAGTTCTTTTCACATCTTTTCAATTTGAAATAAGAAAATGTTTGCAACATGATAAACCCGTAGCAATAGTACCATGCCTGTCAATCATTAAATAGAATCAAACCCTAATGAAATAATCTAGTGAGAAAAATATAATGAAAGTTCAAGGTTATGCAGCACAAAAAGCAAAATCATCTCTTGGTCCGTTTTCATTTGAAAGACGAGAGCCTGGAGATTATGATGTTGTAGTGGATATCGAATATTGTGGAATCTGCCACACTGACATACACCAGGTAGGCGACGAGTGGGGAGGTTCAATATTTCCTATGGTTCCAGGACACGAGATCACAGGAATTGTATCAAAGACAGGACCCAAGGTGATAAAATACAAGGTAGGTGACAGAGTGGGAGTAGGATGTTTTGTGGATTCATGTCGCAAGTGTGATGCATGCAAGAAAAACTTGGAGCAGTATTGCACAAACGGAATGGTTACAACGTATAATGGAACTGAAAAAGATGGCTCCATTACACAAGGCGGATATTCAAACAAAATTGTTGTAGATGAAAATTATGTTTTAAAAATTCCAGAGTCACTACCACTTGACAAGGCCGCACCTTTATTGTGTGCAGGAATTACCTTGTACTCCCCACTGATGCACTGGAAAGCAGGACCTGGAAAAAAAGTTGCGATCATAGGACTTGGCGGAATAGGTCACATGGGAGTAAAAATTGCACATGCACTTGGTGCCGAAGTCACAGTTCTTAGCCATTCTCTAAAAAAACAAGAGGATGGAAAAAAACTCGGTGCTGATTATTTTTATGCCACATCAGACCCGGAAACATTTGAAAAACTAAAAGGGTATTTTGACTTGATGATAAATACAGTCTCTGCTGATATGGACTGGAACCAATATCTTGAGCTGCTCGCACTAGATGGTGCCATGGTAGTTGTAGGAATCCCAGAAAAACAGACACCTGTTGGCTCGTTCCCACTTGTTGCAGGCAGACGCAGCCTTGCAGGCTCCCTCATCGGAGGAATAAAAGAAACACAAGAGATGCTTGACTTTTGCGCCAAGAACAACATTGCAAGTGAGATAGAACTCATTCCCATCCAAAAGGTAAACGAGGCTTATAAGAGAATACTTGCAAGCGATGTAAGATACAGATTTGTAATTGACATGAAATCACTAGGGCAAAACTGAAAAATAACTCTAGTGGTTTGTGCGATATACCTGCGAGGTGGTTATGGTATCTTTCCACGGCCCGTCTGGTACATCACCAAAATCAACAAACCTCCAGCTTACCACATTTTTCCCATGCAACAAATTCAGATAGTCTTTTACTGCAGGGGACACATCAAGCCCAGCATTATGGTTTATAGTATTCTTTGGCGGTGCGCCCCCAAAGACATAGTTTGAGTCATCATAGACAAACGGTCCCGAATCCTCCCACTGGGCATATACAGTCTTGTCACCCTTTGTGATCTCAATCCACCTGTTTTTTAACATGGATTCAGAATCATCCCATGTTTTTTTCTCACCAGACCAGTATACAGCATTATATGCGTCTGCTTTTCGGGTACCATCATCATTAAAATCATTATACGGTAAAGCAAAGTAAAACGGATTCTCTTTTGGAACAAAGTCTGACGGCAGATACTGGTCCCTATTTGTAGGATCGTCTACACCGCCATAGTGACGCACCCATTTGTCATCCCATGCACTTGCCGTATTGTCAATGTACTGGTTGTCAGCATCAGCAGGTTCCCCTATCCAAAAATATGTTGTAGTGATGTTACGGTGTAATGGGTATTTTCCACCAGTAATACTTGATTCAATTATTTTTTTGCTTTTCAGATATTCTACTGAATTTATCATTTCACTGTCAGATATCTTTTCTTTAAAGTACAATGCAAAAATGTGGTCAAGCCATTGCGGATACTTTGTATCATATACGGCATTTTTAGGAATGTCATCCATTGTAACTATGTTATACCCATCATTTCGTATTTTATCTATCAGCAAGTCAAGCTCATGAATCTGTGTTTGGTTTATCGTATTATCATACGCAAGCCCTGGCCGCTTGTTTGCATAGTCCTGCGGGTGCAGTAAAACTACGGCAAAGCCATATTTTACAATGCTTCGCAGAACTGCAGCATATGTCTGGTCATGGTTTAGGTCAACCCATACAGTGCCTTGCGTGTTCAGATCCCCGATTTCTGCAGCTGCAGGAAATCTAAAAAACGCAGCGTCAGACAACGCATATGGAGGCCTGTCCTGTGTCTCATTTGTACTAAGGTACACCATGTTATTGTCAAGAAGTGAAATGATGGTATCATTATTGATTGCATTATACGGGGCAATGAAGATATTTGGTACCAGTCCAAGTGTATCCGAAATTTTTTGGTTAGTATTATGAATCAGTGCAGATTGTTCATCACGTGAAAAGGTGTCAAAGTGCTCATGGTTCCACCCATGGTTTGCAACAACAAATTTTGGCGTGTCATTTTTTAGCGCATCAGATACTGCCCCAACAATTTTTCCATCCTGCCCAAAATAATTTCCTATTATACCAGCTGTAAGGCTGGCATTTTGGTGCTCAAACTCGTTTATCACGCCAACCTGGACATCATTTAGCCAGTAATCCTGAATGTCATCCATTCTAAATACAACACACTGACACGATTGCACCGCATACGCCTCATGTATGGCACCAAGAAATATCAAGAAAAACAGGGCAAGAATTATTTTCAAGCGTACCAGAATTTTGCACTGTCCATCATTTATGTAATTAGGTTTTCCGATGCGGATGTTTTATCACATAGTATGGGTATCACACAAAACACCAATTAACATCTGGGTTTTACATCATACGTGTCGCATCAAAAAAGATTCGATCCCCTTTTACTGGTGATAAGCGGAGCAATTTTTTCCTTGCTCATTGTCATGGCATTACTGGTATTTTCTGTAATCAGCATGATTGCAATAGGACTAGGTGCAGCTGTTGTAATTTATCAAATAATCACTTTGCAGGGAAAACTGGCATCAAAATTCAAGTATGGCAAACGCGTACCTTCAGCTTTTTTCATCTTTCTTGTAGTAGCTCCTATTGCACTTGGAATTACTGTAGGATATGACACATATTTCACTCAAAATTCAATAACAAAAGCCATCCTCCTGTGGGGTTTAACCCTAACATTTTGGAGCACGCTCTTGTTTATTCCTCTTGCCTTGTATAGCAAACACCGTGAAATGTCAATTCCGCCAATAACATCATTTCCTAAAATATCTGTCATAGTTCCCGCATACAATGAAGAAAAAGTAATAGAAAGAACAATCCAGGCCCTCATTGATACAAAATATCCAGACAAGGAAATTATCGTAGTTGATGATGGTAGTAAGGACAAGACATTTGACATAATGAACAAATACAAAAAACAAGTCAAGGTCCTACAAAAAACAAACGGCGGAAAAGCTAGTGCGATAAACTTTGGCCTTGCATATTCCACTGGAGAGATAATTGTAATTGTTGATGCAGATACCATAATTGGGCACGAGTCTCTCGTGCACCTAGCTGTGGGATTTTCCATTGACAAAAATGTGGCAGCAGTTGCAGGAAACATCAGAGTAAGAAACCGAAAGAATTGGCTTACGTGGTGTCAAGCAGTAGAGTATGTTGGAGGAATTCAAATTGCAAGAAGAGCACTTGATGTATTTGGTGCAATATCTGTTGTTCCAGGAGCACTGGGAGCTTTTAGGAAAAGCGTGTTAGATGAGATTGGAAGTTATCACAAGGATACGCTGGTTGAAGATTTTGACGTCACATTGAAGATCCTCAAAACAAAGTTGGTCATATCAGGAAGTACAAACTCTACTGCGTACACCGAAGCACCAGAATCGCTAAAAAATTTGTACAGACAGAGAAAAAGATGGTATGGTGGAAATCTACAAGTCTTTTCAAGGCATTCAGACGCTCTTACAAATCCACGATTTGGAATTTTACAGAGACTGGTCTTTCCCTACATGATATTTTCAAGCTGTATCATGCCTTTTGTCAGCATCATAACAACATGCAGTGCAATATACACAGGAATATTCGGTGGTGGGATATTTGTTCTTGAGATGTTTGCAATATTTTTAACATTACAGTGTCTACAAGTTGCACTTGCAGTAAGGCTTGACAACGAGGATCCAAGACTCATCCCCTATGGAATTTTCCTAGTAATCGGATTCAAGCAGATCTTGGATATTTTGCTGATAAATGCGATCTTTGAGTACTTGCTGAAAAGAGAGGCGGTTTGGACCAGTTCTGAAAGAATTGGAATATGATATACCGTCAAGACTTGGCCAACTTGTGAAATCATGAAAAAATTTGAATGATCATTTTGCAAAACTCAGCATGTTTGCCAAATTTTTCAATATTGACTTTTAATAACAGGCAAGTCCAGAATTCAACAAGGTATAAAATATTTGAAGATGTCAAGACTTGAAAAATTCATTTTAAAATTGCTGCCAGTGTTTCTGCTGGTTTTAATTCCAGCAGCATTTGCAGATACAAGCGGTTCAATTGCAGTAACGTTAACTTATACCAACGGAGACACTGCAGACTATTGGCCAGTATCGCTGAAAATTTACCAGGACACAGATCAAACACCATACAAAGAAATTGAATCAATTACAGGAAATCCTTTCAATATCGTTGCCCTTCCAATCAACCACCAGTACAAAATTGTAGTATATGCCAACAGCATGTACTCTAGTGTAACCTATGTCGACTTGCAACAGTCACACCAAGATGTCACAATCAATCTACCACTTCCAGGCGGAATGCGCATCAATGCATTCTACAATGATGGTATGACACCAATTACAAACGCCACCGTATATGTCAGAGCAGCCCAGGACAACAAGACATGGGGTCACAGTTATACGAATGTAGATGGTAACTCGCTGCGTTTTTGGGTGGAACCAACTACTGCCCCAGATGATCACTATATTGTAGATGTGCACATTGGAAATCATCTTGTTTACTCCAACTCTCCTGTATACCTCAGATCTGGAATATCTCAAGAGGTAAAAATTACAACAAACTGGCCCCCTGTGGTCAACTCGCTTGTAACTGCCAAGGTTCTCAATGTGCAATCACATCCAGTTTTACCATCGGATGGCAAGTTTTCAGTGGGCTTGTTTGACAGCAATGGCATCAAGATATCAGAATCTCCAGTCACATCACGAGGTGAGGCATATTTTTCCAATCTAAAAGTTGGTGACTATACTTTCAAGGTGACAAAGACAGATGACAATTCAGTGTGGGCAACTGCAAATATAACAGAAGATGGAACAGTTACAACTTTTCAGATAGTTCCAACTCAGAAGGTGCCAGTGATAAATTCAACTGGCCCATCCACGGTTCCGCCCTCTACCATATCACCACCCACAGTCACTCCAGTGTCTACAATACCAAAACCACCCATGCCAACTTGCAACTGTGTTGCATTCAGGCTTGACAACGTACAAGATTATTGGTTGGACAATGTACAGATCAAAGTCATAGATAGTTTTGTCAGCAAGGATGCAGGAATTACCATTGGCACAATAGGAAAAGCATTTGGAAATGATTCAAAGCTTGTAAGTTATCTCAAATCAAAAACACAAACAAGTGATATGGATATGGCAATAAACGGATGGAGTTTTGAAGACTTTACAACTTTTAATAGAGACCAACAGTCCCAGTTGTTGCAAGAATCACAAACCAAGATCTCAAGTTTGCTTGGCACCAGTCCATCAGTTTTCATTCCACCATATGGAAAAACCAATGACGATACATTTTATGCAATGACACACAACAACATCGATACAATAAGTAGCAGTTCAGCACTAAAGATTTCATCAGATCTTGTAGAAAAAATTCACAGTTATCCCGCAAATATCTTCTCAGGAGTACTAGCTCAGAATACCAACCAGAGCATGTTAAACGGCAAGATAATGTCAAACATTAAAGACAATATACAAAATAATGGCTATGCAATAGTTACAATCAGTTTTCAAGATTATGCCCAGAGCAATGGAACAGTCAAGATAAACACACCAGATACAGAAAAGATACAAAATCTCCAGTCCCTAATTGATAACATTAGAGACAGTGGATACAGTATTGTTACAATCAGTCAAATGCCAGGTTTATTCAAGACTCCAGCGCCATGGGCATCAAGCACACAACAGTGGTCAGAAGACAAGATATCAACTATACAATACCTCAAGACAGTCAAGTCCATGATAAATGATGTATCAGGTTCGGATTTTACAACAATTCCAAGTTGGGTAAAACACAATGCAAAATTCCACTCATCCGGATTTATCTCAGATGACGAATTTTTAGCATCATTAGAATATCTAGTAAAGATACATGTGATAAAATAGTCTACGGATTTTTTGGGCCTACCATTTCGTTGTCTTTTACGTCATGGTCCCACTTGCCACGTATCCCCTTGTATATCACCACGCCCCCAATACCGAGCAAGACAAAGGAGAGCATGAGATAAAGCAAGTGATCGTAACTCTTGTCTGAACATTTGACATGTATTGCTACACCAGTAGAATAATCAAAACAATCGTCAAAGTTTTGTTGCTGGACTGCATACTGGGAATAGCCAGAGTTTGCAATCCCACCAACCATAAAGCCTGCAAATAGGACAACTGCACCTATCATGACAAGCCGTATGTCACTCATGATGGTACCATTTGTTTGTGCACAATATTTAACGTTGTTACTATTCTATAACAATTGGTTAAAGAAAAATGGTTTTTGGCTTTGGCAAGAAAAAAACACAAGAACACACCACTGTACCAGTTCAAAATGAAAAGACAATCACACTAAAAGACATACCAAGCATGCTACAAGAGATAGAATCTCCACGAACATCTGAAGTCATCAGTATTGCAAAAACTACAAAGGACGAAGTAGAAGCACACAAGAAAAAAATTCGTGAACTTATTTTACATTTAGAATCAGATGACTTGAAGCTTGACGATGTTGACAGGAACCTCGGAGTCATAGTAAAGCGAGGAAAAGACGCAATTGTATCAACTATTAAAAAAGAGACATCATCCACACTTACAAGTGCTACAAAGTATGACCAGGCAGTCTTGCTTAACGCCGAGATAAGCCAGATGCTCAAGAAAATAGGCGATGTACTTGGGTTAAATTCAAGAATAATCCACATCTTTGCAAAAAAATATGCAGACAATCTCAAAGATGAGATTGCAAAGGTGGCAAAAAGCAGAAACCAGTTACAGTCATCAATAAACTTTGTAGAAAATCTCAGGACAGGCAGCAAGGACATCATAGACCTGGGACAAAAGATTACAGAGTATCGAGATATAATATTACACAAAAAAGACAGGATATCAGAAATAATATCAGAGATAGAAATCCTGAAAAATAATATTACAACTCTTGAAAAACAGATTCATGATTTAAAATCAAGTGATGCACACTCGAAATTTCTTGAGATAAAGCGCAAGATTGACTCCATGTCATCTGAAAAGTCAGATGTAAAAAATATCATAGATTTGCAGTTCTCAAAGATCTCAAGACCCCTTGGAAGATACAGCTACATCTCATCGTTTGAAAAACCAGTAAGAAAGATGATGGATGAACTTGTCGCAAGCCCGTATGAGGTAATCTCTCCACAGAACAAATCTGGCATAATCCAGATATTAGAAGCCGTGGAAAAATCCATAGTCTCAGGTTCTATATCTGTCAAGGATGCTGACAAGTCATTAGAACAGGTACAAGAGACAATATCAAGACTTGATGAATTCATCACACTAAAGGAATCATATTCTAATAAGGTATCAACACTTGAAAAAGACCTTGCAGTCTTTGACATAAAATCTCTTGAATCAAAAGAACATGAACTGCAAAAGACAAGGTCAGATCTTGCAAACATGGAATCTGTAAAAAAGAAACTAGAGTCCGAAGTAAAAGACAGTGAACATGTGCTTGCAAGAAACACATCAGATCTGGAATCAAGGCTTGGCAAACTGGTAAATTCCAAAGTCCTACTCAGATGATATCATCACATCTTAATTAATGGCCAGGAGAAAATAGTTCCAGTTGATCTTCTCCAAGAAAGAAAAACTCAAGAGAACTGTAACCATAAAAAAAGATGTCAGGGATGGAATTTTATCATATTGCAAGATGAACCACCCAAACGAGTGTATACTGATACTTAGGGGAAAGTCAAGAAAGGGCAACATACTTGTCGATGGTTTGGTGATTCCCCCATTTTTCCACACAGGTCCCACATTTGCAGGATTTCCACACTCTTTTCTGCCACTTGATACAAGCTATATCGGAACAGTTCATTCACATCCAACAGGCCTTGCCAAGCCATCAGTCACTGATCTGCACAACTTTTTTGGCTTTGTGTCCATAATCATACAGTCACCGTATGAAGACGGTGACATTTTTGCCTATGACCGTGATGGTAACCTCCTTGAAACTGCAATAAGCTCGGAGCAATCCTGACAAAAATTTATAAGCTTTTTGATGTAACCTCTATCATTGATTAATTACAAGACTTATCTCGTATTTCTTTTCGGTTCCTTGGCGTTTAGCATAGGGATACAGTTACTAGCATCGTATCTTGGCTGGCCGCCATTTTCAGGCGTTGCAATTGCATTGGCAGTATTCATAATCTTCCCGTTAGTATTACGAAACAGGTCACTCAAGCGCATGGGTGGAATGGGCTCTGATGCAGGAGTTGGCGGAGGAGGATTTTTCGGACAGAGTCAAGGTGTCAAGTACATTTGTCTTGCATGCAATAATAAATACAAAGGCGGAATGTGTCCACGATGTGGCTCTAAAATGAAGAGAGCAGACTTTTAGACAAGAAAAAAATGACCCTTGAAGAACTCAGGAGTAAGGCATTATTCCAAAATACAATTGATACATGGATAATGCTGTGCGATGAAAAAAAATCAGATTGGTTCTTGCCTGAAGACTACAAAAAGTTTATCGCACATTTGTTCCAGAGTGGACTGAAGCTGCAAAAATTCCCATTGTGCATAAAAGAAACTGGTGGAATGTATCAGAGAGGTAGGGACAAGACCCAATTTGCAGAGACACTTGCCCAGTCAACTGATCCAAATGCCGCAGCGTATACCATCAGACTTTCAGATAGCACCATAAACATAATTCGCCAGTTCAACTCTGTCGTAGTTACGTAAAAAAAATCATATCCTAAAACAAGTTGCACTCTAACTGTGAATCAATTCTTGATACTAGATATCACATCTAGTTTTTTCTTTTCTTAAGAAACTGGGCGATTGCAACTACAGGAATTTCATTTGACTGATCTATTACCATTATCTCCTGATTATATTGTGTTTTGATGGTAGATTTGTATTCAGTCATCTCACAGTAATATACAGATGCAACATGGGTGGTTCCATTGAGGATCTCTTTTGTTATATCATCAGATTCAGGAAAGTTTGTAAAACTTATCAGGTATCCACCACACCACCCAATAGAAGGAGTGTTTGGAGGGATTGCATTTGTCAGGAACTTTTCCACTGATGCATGCTTTGATATGTGATGTATGATTATCTTTTTGACTGGTTTGTACTCTACTTCTGGAATCATCTCGATAACGTTTTCTGTGGTCATGCATTGACTTACCACTAATAGTATATAGGCTATTTTTTAGATACAGTCTTTGCTTTTTCTTGTCTTTCCTGACTTGCCTTTACGGATTTTTTCAGTTCTTCATAGGACTCTAGGTATTCTTTTTTCATGAGGTTCTCAGGTTTGGTCTTTTTCATACAATCATTACTGCATACTAGCGTTTAGCAATTGCTTTTGAGTTTGAAACAGTTCAACATGACATCAGTTTGATTCTCTTGAGTGGTTTTGTTCATCTAGTTTAGTTCCCTTTTTTAAAACACGAATAAATGAATTTTAGTTAAAATAAATCACTTAGCGACATATAGTATTATTATTGCATGAAAGATCTGCCCCAGCAGTGTTAAGACCTGCCACATTTGCACCATCGAGATTAGCACCTGCCATGATACCTCCGCCTCCAAAGTTTCCATTGACAAGGCTCGCATGTGTCAAATCAGCACCAGAAAAATCATCACCGAACATATTTGCCTGATTAAAGTTAGCATGTGACAGATTGGCATTCTGAAAATTGCAAAGTTCTGTATCAGCACCAGAGAAATCAGCCCTTAACAGATTTGCGCCCTGGAAATTAGCAGTCGGAAATCTAGAGCCATGAAAACTGACATCTTGAAGATTTGCATAGGAAAGGTTTGCATAATAAAAATCGCCATGTTGAAGGTTTGCACCAACTAGATTGGCCCCAGACAAATTGACAAAGTTAAGGTTATCATATTTCAGATTTGCACCAGCAAGATTAGCTCCTGCAAAATTAGTATTATACAGCCTCATGCCCTGTAGATTTGCACCTGAAAGGTTTATTCCAGAAAGATCAAGATTTGCAAGATTCATGTATCTCATATCACAATTTGACCAATCACTATTCTTGGACGGTTTTCCAAAACAGACTTTTGTATGTGAAACACTGTTCAAGGTAGTACCAGATGATGAAACTGCAAATGCGGGTGAGACAGATAGTGACGCTATCAATAAAACAGAAATTATTCCCATCAACAATACAGAATTTCTTTTTATCATTTTTTGCAATCTGTTTCTATTCCCAATGTGTTTTAAGACCAGTGGTACATTCGTGAAATGTACTGGCATTTTTTGTCCCGGTGAGTTGTTTTTTACTGGCATTCCAAGGCCGTCCTCAAATTGTGCAGATTTTCATACCACTTGTCAAGGTATGTCTTTCCTTCCTGTTGTTCAGTTTGATTTATTCCCTCAAGAGGACTCAATACCAAGACCTGTGCACCCACCTCACTTGCAAGCGTATTTGCAAGCCTTGGATCCACCAGGTCCTCAGAAAATATTACTTTGACACCCTTGTCTTTTGCAATCTGGATGACTTTTTCTATATCCTGTGGAGGTACATCTTGTTCAGGTGCAATCTCGATGGTGCAAATGTGGCAGGTCTTAACACTGCTGGGGC
>Ga0207140_1039_pt1 | contig 22951 bp, 34 predicted proteins | sample Alteio_BWMinHeat_4_FD_153528 | JGI IMG/M metagenome (GOLD analysis project Ga0207140, IMG submission 153528) | Enriched cells from forest soil in Barre Woods Harvard Forest LTER site, Petersham, Massachusetts, United States -... | ecosystem: Environmental > Terrestrial > Soil > Temperate forest >... | reverse complement strand
CGTGTTTCGATACATTGCAGACGACGCGCTCAAGCCAGAGGACGCTTCCTACTACAAGGAATGCCAAGTGTGCCACAAGCCACAAGTACCGGTCTTTAGTGCGCAGGGCAAAGTGGTTAGAGACGATGGAACAGTGGATGACGATATTGCTGTGGCCTGCGAGCCATGTTTGAAAACGGGAAGGATAATCCACGTTTCGGAACGGAAGACCGATGCGATTATACGAAGGTATTTGTGTGGCTACTTCACCGATAAAGGTCCGGCCTTTGTCGAACAAAAGGCGCAAGAACTCTTTCTTGCATTACGAAAAACGCCGCGAGTCCCGATGTTCATGCAAGGCGATGATTGGCCGTTATGCTGCGGTGACTTGACGGAGTATAAGGGAAACCCCAAAGAATTTGATGAATTGCCGAGTGTCAACGGACCAAGGATTTATTGGGAAGAAGGCATCAAGGAGTTCGGTGCAGGTTTTGAGTCGGACGGCCCCCCGGAATCACTTTCTGAAATATCGTTTTTCGAGTGCCTTTCTTGCGATAAACAATACTGGATTTTTCAATTTACATGAGTAAACCCGCTTTGATTGCCGGGTCAGTCGGAAACCCGCGTTTTCCACATTGATTTGAGCCATGTAGCACGTGCGAGAGAATCGGCAAGCTCGCCTGCAAGTTTGAAGTTGAATTTGAAGGCATAAACTGCCCCAATTGCGGTAAAAAGGACTTCCGGCACTGCGGCGGATGGGTCACTTGATGACCGTTGAGGTTCCAATGACACCAGAACAAGTTATCGTTACCAACCTTCGGACGGTACTCAAGGGTCTGCCAGTCGGTGCTGACATTTCAAAATCCGAGCACTTCTCAAAAGCTCTAAGTGGCTTAGAGAGATTTGTTCCGCCAATTCTTGGAGAAATCTATCCTGAATGGAATGGGGGCGAGTGTTTGGATGGAATTATTCCATTCATAGCCCGGAAGTCTACGGAAAGCGAGATTGAACTTTTCGGCCTTTGTTGGCTTATGAAAGACCAGACGCAAACGCCTGTGCATCTTCGCATTCAGATATTTCATTTGAGAGCGGTGATTTCATTTCTGGAATGCAAGCTTGGCGAAAGAGGCGAGCATGGAATGCTACGAATGAAAGGTGGTTTATCCGAGCCGCAACAATACCGGCGCTTACGTGCTTTGGAAGGAAGAGAGAATGCTATAGATTGGGTTTACAAGGTGACGTTTGGGAGTAGAAATCCTAAGTGACTTTTGGGGCTGACCATGAAGATTCTCGTGACGGCTCCGAATGAACGCCCCGATTTTCGGCAGGTTCTTGCGCTCTTGAATTTTGAGCACGTTGATACGGACGGAGACTCACACAATCCCGCAAGCCGCACTTGGACTTGGCTTCATGTCCAAAATCGCGATGAACCGTATGAAGAAGTCGATATTTACCCAAAAACAGAATCCCCATTGATTCTGACCGTAGATTCGGAACACGACGAACTTGCTGCCGCCGTCGCGTTTTATCTTGCCACACACATGCGGGGAGAAGTGTGCATCAACGAAAAAGCCGGGTATGTCACTCCCGAGGCGCTGATTCTTATGCGCGGTGCTTTTGACTTGGACGCGGCCATTCTGCGTGCCCAAAGCACTCCTGCCGCCCGTTCCACGTTAGAAATCCCACATCCACATTTACTGATGACGACGGATGAAAAGGAATTGTTTATAGGCAGAGTGCACAACTTGACCACCCGCTTCTACTTGCCACCACCGCTTGAGGAATACTTGCGGTCCCTTTGGAACCAACTTCAGCAAGACCGGAATAGCGCGCCGAGCTACCAGTTATTTGCAATGCTCATTGAAAAAGCTTTTACTGAGGCACCTGCACCGTTTGATGAAAAATGGAAACAATACACAGCACCGGGCCACGTAAATTCGTCAAGCTTTGATGAATTGGAACACACCGTTCTGTTTCAGATTTCCGACCTTCATGCGATGACAGAAAACGGGCAAGTGAAAGACCGGAATGCGTATTTAGGCAGAACCTCTCCGTCCGGCAACGCATGGCGTACTTTCGACACCTGTAGCTTTCTTTCCTTTGCCGCATTTGAGCTTGCCGCCGTTGCTCCCACGGATTGCAATTGGGGCGTGTTTTCGCAATTCTTGGAGTTTGGGCGTCTCTCCGAACTTTGAATGAGAGCAAATGATATGGACCGCAAATTATGAGCGAGATTCATGAACGGTTCTTGCAACAAGTATTGCAGGCTGTGAGCAAGAGTGAACCCGGCATTGATGTCAAACAAAATTTAGCGGGCGAAGTCACGTTACAACGGGATGTTCGTTCGATAGTTCTTCACGGCGATGGAACAAAAGTAAGCGTGCGGCTTCTTGCGTATCATTTTATAACCGGACAGGTAGTTGTGGAAACTCTTGAAGAAGCACGAAGTATTTTCCAAGCTTGGGTGCTCGACTCGATTCGTGGTGAGGACTTCCGCATTCGCTTTCCAACAGCCAAATGGGTTGACATAGAAGGTTTGGTTGAATCCGGTGATGTAATTAGGGCACGCTGGAATGGATTGATTGCGGCGGCAAACCAAGGAGTACCGCCCGATAAGGAGCTTGGGCCGTTTCTGAAGGCGGCAATTTCGGACCCTGTAGTGGCTCAACTGTTTCCGTTCACGAGTATGTTTTGGTTGATGTTTAGCCGATGCACGCAATATCCCTACTCAACTCATGGATTGCCGTATGTGAGGCCGGAATCCACGGACCTATACGAGGTGCATCGCGACAATGACTTGCTTGGTTCAGGTGATGCCCTGCAAGCCCTTGAGTTAGTTCGGCGTGCGCTGCCCAACGACATTGGCAGAGCGATACACGGCAATGCAAAAGATTTAGGGCTTCCGCATTAACCAGTGCTCCGATTTCACAGCGCCGGGAGCCTTGCGATTCGTCGCTGGATTCTGTATCGTGTAAGCTGTCCGCTGGACTTAAAAAACGACAATGGCAAGCATTATCGACAAATGTACTGGTTGCGGAAAGGATGTGGCTGTGGCCATTGGGCAGTCGTTGGCAAATGGGAAAGTCATGGGATGGACTGCCTACCACTGTTCTCAATGCGGAGCACAAGTCGAGTCGGATGAAGCCGAATTACCTCAAAGTCATAGGCTTGCAATTATGAAGACTGAGGGCACATGGAATCTTTTTATCAGCAAAAAGACCACACGGGCACTGTACGCCCTGAGAAAGGGTCTGCCGATTTCGCTGAATGAGACAGGCAAACTTGTGCTGCCGGGTGTTGTGGCGTCGGGTACAAAGACGGAAATGGAACTCCTGTGCCAACAACTTGCCAGATTGAGTGTATCTTCAGAATTACGGAAATCGTCAGATTGAATTTGCGTCTATGTTCAGGAGCGTTCAATGAAATCTCGAATCATGTACATCGAATATAAGGCAGACGGTCTTTCCGGGCCTGCGCGAATCGGACGTGTGGAATTCTCCCGCAGCGGCACGACGATTTACTACCGGGGCAAGGCATTCCGTAGTCTCAAAGGATACGGCTTCAAGGCAAACTACGCGGATGTTAAGACCGGCGAATACTATTGGATTTCTGGCTGCAAGAAGGACGGCTGCGATGCGCTCTACGGGCACGGCACAGTTGAAATTGACGACGATGTGCGTGAAGAATACTGGACAAAAATCAGGAGCCGCCCAAAATCTGCGGGCAAGAAATCCTACCGAGTCGGTGCAAAATATTCGAAATGACAATGCGGTTTGAATTTCGGGCATGTCAAATTCAAACTTAGGTGCTGACATCCCGAATTCACCAAGTATAATCAAGTGTATGAGCGGGAATCTGGATGCGCTTCTTGGGGTGGGACTGCTTTTTCCAGCTTTGAGTCTGGCGACTGGATTGAGAAGTCTTTACTGTCAACTTCGCCGAAAACACTACGAGTCGGCAATTTTTATTCCGTTGATTGGTCCTGTGTTGCTCGACGCATATTTGTTTTTAAAGGGCGAGCCGTCATGGACACTTGTAGTTCCTTGGATTATTGATGTCAGCACTATTGCATTTGCTGTGGCTGCGCCAAGATTGATAAGAGAATGGTGGAGAACATCAAGATTCACTCGGCAAAGCCAATTCTTCGGTGAATTCAAAAATCAAGCGGTGGCGCTGTCCCTTCATAAGACTGGCCACTATTTTCTACATAGGCGCTGGAAGCTCACGCCTAATGAAACTGGAATTGTGTCATCCGGGGAAATCGGACAGTTTACGCAAGATAAAGACGGCATTCGACTACAATCGGTAAACGGCTGGCGCAGAATTTTACGGACGGATAGTTCGGATAGCTACTCAATCGCTGAGGAGACGGAAGTACCTGAGTTGCTTTCACTCCTAAAGTGTAGTTTTCGAAAACATTGAGCTATGAGCAAGAAGCGCGAAACACTTCTTCGAATTGCACGCACGGGGGATGCTGCCGCTCAATTCAATCTCGCCTGCGACTACGATTTTGAACCACCCAAAGACCGGCGTCGGGCCGTTTACTGGTATCGAAAAGCGGCTGCTCAAGGCCACGCCACTGCTCAAAATCACCTTGCCGAGAGTTTGCGAGACGGCAGAGGAACACCACGCTGTCAGAAAGAGGCAGTGAAGTGGTTCCTGCGCTCTGCTAAAGGCGGTGATGCTGACGCTCAAATTTCGATAGGACATGCCCTCTTTTACGGCAAAGGGATTAAGAGGGATTGGATAAAGGCACTTCATTGGTACAGGAAGGCCGCAAGACAGGGGCACAAGTCCGGCCATTTCAATATCGCACAGATGTACCGTCGCGGTCAGGGAGTGCCTCAAGACTGGACAAAGGCCATTGCATGGTTTCACAAGGCTGCGAATAGGGGACATGTGTCCTCGATGCACTGGCTCGGACGGATTTACGGTGGGCAGGAATCCTTTCCTGAAAATACGAAGAAAGCCATCCACTGGTTGACGCTGGCGGCGGAGAATGACGATGCACAGTCGCAGTGCAATCTTGGCGTTCACTATGTCACGGGCCGAGGTGTCAAAAAGGATACTCGTGCGGGTTCGCAATTGTACCGCTGCGCCGCGAAGCAAGGCGACGAATGGGCCTGTTATTTACTTGGCCTTTGCTACCGCGATGGCACCGGGGTAAGACGGAGTTACCGATTGGCGCGGTATTGGTTTGAAAGGGCGGCGGAAAAGGGAGTCAGGGAAGCTCGACCTGCGTTGCAAAAACTGAAACCCAATTCCAAAATCAGTAAGTCGTGAGCATTCACAGCGGCGATTTTAACTTCGGGCGGATATTCGCATCACTTCCTTCCCGGATTCAATATCCCAAATTCGCGCCGTCTGGTCATGGCTCGCGGTAGCCAGCAGCTTTCCATCAGGTGAATACGCTGCGCTATAGACGGCGTTCTCGTGCCCCATGAATGTCTTTTTAACTGTGCCGGTTGCAACGTCCCAAACCCTTGCTGTACGGTCGCCGTGCCCCGACGAAATCGTTGAACCGTCAGGCGAGAACTTTACGGAGTAAATTGTACTTTCGGATTTCTTGAATGACGTTCCGAGCGTGAATGGATTGGCTAATTGAATACTGCCTGCAAAGCCGAATGCCAGAATTTTACCGTTTGGAGAAAAGTCAACGGATTGGACGTGGCCGATACCGGGCAATTTTAAATAACTGCTCACCTTTCCAGAAATCACATTCCAAAATCGAACAATGTTGTCATTGCTCGTCGCCAGTACCTGCCCATCGGGTGAGAATGCGATGCTGTCTATCGGCGAGGTGTCAGACTCATGTTTCAAAATAGGCGTCTTCAAACAACGTTCATCGCCCACGCCGACGTTCCAAAGCCTGATTGTCGTATAATCATGCCCACTCGCGATGAACCTGCCATCCGGGGAGAAAGCAATCGAGTATACCCGGCCCTCATGTGCTTGGTACGTCGCAACGTGTTGACCAGTATGAATATTCCAAAGGCGTACGCTTTTGTCATAGCTGCCCGACGCCACATGTTCACCAAACGGAGAAAACGCCAGTCGCAACACATAGTCGGTATGACCCGCGAAAATATGTAGCAGCTTGCCAGTTGCCGTTTCCCACAATCTCAGGTGTCCGGTAATTGGGTCTGCACCAAGATTGTTTACTGCGGCGGCAAATAGCTTCCCATCTGGCGAAAATTTAATATCGCTGACCATCATCCACATTTGATTGCTTTGTTGGTCCGGCATAGTCACCGCGCCCAAAGTCTTCGAATCAAGGTTCCTACTCTGGCAATTATTTTACCATTGGATATTATACCGCCCCACACATTTTAGGAGAGGGGATAATACAATGGCAAGACCAAGCCCGTACACAGGCGCACAGAAGGCCAAGATTCTTGAAGCCGTCAAGACGGGGCGGAAGACCGGCAAGAAATGGACCGAAATCCTTGAGGCCACTAAGGCTGAGGGCTATAAGGGCGGTCTCCAATACCTGATGAAGATGGCGCGTAAAGGCGGTGCGGTAAGAGGACGGCGCAAAGCCAAGGCAGCACCCGCAAAGGGAAAGAAAATCGGACGACCCAAGGGCAGCAAGAACGCCGTCAAGCGTGGTCCCGGCAGGCCCAAGGCGAGCGTTTCGGCGAAGGGCGCGGGTCTTGGAGCCATTGACAACATCGTCTCGAAGATGGTTGAAGCGCGGGTGGCTGCGGCCATTTCTAAGGCGATTGCGAGCCTTGAGCACGCGGCAAAAGCATTGAAGAGCATTTAACGGGTATTGGGACTGTCGGGATTATCTTTGGCGACCCCACGCGGCGGTGTGGGGTCTTGCGTTAGCCGATTATCCTTCCTGTCACGACACAAACTCCATATCAGCGCGCAGGCAAGCAATACGGTACACCAAAGCTCTGGCAGCATAAGGACGCCCCACCGGAATTCAGGTCGCTCGCGTTGCCATATTTGTACGCCCTCTCGGTGTGCTATTGCCATTCGTGTACCGTCAGGCGAAAATGACAAATAGATTCCGGCAGGGCCTCGCATCTGAGCAAGCAATGAGTGCGTTTCCGCATCCCAAATCTTAATGACTCCGCTGCCCGCAGTTGCAATCCGACGACCGTCTGGTGAATAACGAGCCGCCCAATTATTGGAATGTTCAAGAAAAGCAATAAGTGTTCCGCTTTCCGCATCGAAAATTCTTGAGCCATCCTTCGATTGATTACACATTAACAGTTTTTGACCGTCTGGCGAGTATGTCATGTACGTATTGACATATCCGTCAATTGTTCTTAGTTGTAAACCGCTTTCAACATCGAAGGTAATCACAGGGTCTGGTTTATCATGGAATGCAGCGTAGGAATTGACCAATCGCTTTGAATCTGGCGAGAATGTTACGCCAGCCGTTCCTATTGGCAGTGCTGTTTGTCCGACCGGATTTTCGCCCATGAAGTCCCAAAACTGGATAACGCCTATCTTTACATTTACTGTAGCGATTGTCTTTCCGTCCGGCGAAATGCCTATAGATGGATAACCTTGTGCGTCTGGCAAGACTCTTAATTGCTTTCCAGTCTGTGCATCCCAAATTCGTGTAGTTCTATCCCAATTGCCGTTTGTCATCGCGTCACGATTGCCAGATGTTATAATTTTTGTTCCATCAGGGGAGTACGTTGCTGATACGAGTCGCGCTGTGTGCCCTGACAATTCACGAACCAATTCGCCTGTGTCAGCGTTAAAAATGCGCGCAAGCTTATCATCGTGGGGAGTAACGATGTATCGCCCGTCCGGCGAAAATTCAGCACAGTTGATTATTTGCTTTGGCATTTGCAGTTCACGAACGAGTCGCCACGGATTCCAATGCAGCCAAAGCGCTGTGCCGCTGCCAATCAGTAGGACAACGAAGAGTAGCGTTCGTAACGAGAAGCGAATCCGTGGAAGCCACCGTCGTTTAGGCTTATCGGCCATAGAACGATGATTCTACGTGCCCCTCTTGCCCCTGCCATTCAAAACATGCCGCCATTTGCGTTTATTGGGGCTGTAGCTGGCTGAAAGGCTCAAACAGCACAAGAAGTGGCCCTGACCCGATGAAATGGCGTGGTGGCAATGGAAAGGGGGAGTTGGCGGCTGGTGGCGGGTTGACTTCCGACATTGCCGAGATTAGCCTTGAGCACGCGGTGGAAGCATTGAAGAGCATTTAACCGGTTATAGTGCTCTTTTATTGGCTGTTGCACGGCGGACTTTTACGGGAGACGGCGACTGATGCGTGGACTGTGTTCAATAGTCCTTTGTATTTGCATTCAATTGCTCGCCCCCACGCAACACGCACTTGCCGCAGAGGGTTCTTCCGAAGCCTATGCGAATGCTGAACAGCTTGTAATGAGTCTCGCGGACAATGATTTTGACAAGCGTACAGCCGCCTCAAGTGCATTAGTCAAGGTAATGAATGCCTACCCGGACATTCATTGGCAGAAATGGATTAACGAGAAAGCCAACTCGGCAACCGAGCCGGAACAAAGGCAGCAGTTGCTCAAGATTCCATTCCTACTTGCTCAGAGTCGTTTCAAGCAGGCACCCAACGAGTTTTTCAAGGAGTGGGTCGGTGAATACTACGAGGCGATAAACATTGATGGCAGAGAGGTTCGTCATGGAAAATATTCACGTTGGAACATCCTTGGCAATCTTGATGATGAAGGATATTACCATTTTGGAAAGCGGGTCGGACATTGGGTAATGTGGAGCGGGTGGAGTCGTTTTGAGATAGTATATGACGATGGCAAACAAATTGCCTGTAATGAAATAATTGTTTGGCCTGAGTCGCTGCTGTTCCGACACGATAACGATGCTGCTACACAACATCTTCGAAAAGCAAACGAATCTAAGTCTGCTGAATCTCGACAACGGCATCTTGCTCTTTGTCTATGCCGCCAACCAAGCGAGGAAGTTAAGAGAGAAGCGATGGAAGGGCTACAGAAAGAACTAACATCAGAAGCGCAAATTGAGTTGCTGGCGAGTGCTTCCAGCCAAATTTGTCCTACACTTCCCGATGCTGAAACATGGCTCAAATCGTCCAAACTTGATTTTGAAGAGCCAGTCGATAACAAAAAGAAGTGACTATGTTCTACTCGCTCGCCTTCAGCAGCGTCACGGCGGGGCTGGCGATTGTCCGTCATGGTTTAGCGATGGCTTCCTCTGTCAGAAGCTTTGCAGACAGCCAGTGATTATAAGCTTCCGCATACACAGTGGCCAAGTCTTGCCACGGTTCCGGCCCGCAACAGCCCGTACCTTTAATGCGGCTGTACTCGTACTTGCCCTTCAAGCCTTTACAGATGCCGGGAAACCGCTCACCCTCGCCCCCAATCCCAAGGAACCGATAATCCTTCTTCGCATAGGCAGCTTCAGCGTCGGCTATTGGGTCGGCAGTTTCGATTCGCTCAAGTTCGGGCGTGACTCTCAGTACGTGCCGTCTCCAATACCATCTTTCAGCGCCAATGAGCACCCCGGCCACGAGCATCAATATGAACGCCGTCGAGAGGTGAAACTGAAACCACCGGGGCTTGGGCTTGGGCTTGTCGCTTGTTGGCATTGGAGCATCTACCGTTCGGCGACGAATGACGTATTCGCTCAAACAAGCAATGCCAAATAAGAGCGCGAGCGAAAGAACGACAGAGACAAGCCAGAAAATTCTTGGTACGCCCTTACTTACCCATAACAGACCACCCAATGCAAGCAACCCTAATAGCGCAGTCGAGAGGTGAATGCTCAAACCTTGACGCTTGGGCTTGTCGGTCATTGGCGTTGGGCCTCACGGCGACGAATAAGCACTTCGGAGAGTAAACCGGTGATTGTGCAACAGCCAAGAAACACCGCAATATTTAACAGTGTCTTCCAAAGAGAGAACCAAATTACGTGGTGAAGGACATTTACATTGACGCCATAGCCAAGAAATTTGCTATTTAATTCAACATAAAATCTATTTTCTACTGAACCGTTAACTAAGATGGAACTCGACGGGAAACCGTACCATGCACCGCTATGATTTGTGGCGTTAAGAAGCAGAATTCCACCGGCCACAAACATCAGCATGACCGCCGTGCTCAAGTGCACCTGAAGCCGTCTACGTTTTGGGTGTGGGGTGCTCATGCTGAACTAACGGTTGGGCGTTCAAATTCTTGCATCCATAGCGCCGTTCAGGATGGCTGCGCAGCTAAAGGCTGGTAATCCCGCCGTCCGCGCCAAACGCTTCCGACAAGAGCGAGCGCAAACAATACAGTCAACCAGAATTCCGGGAGCCATGCGATACCCCACCAATGCTCTGGTCGCCGCCTCTTGAACACCAGAACATCGTGAGCACCGCTGGTAACGACCATCTGTGAGCTATCGGGCGAAAAAGTTGCGGAATGGGCGTACGCAACATCATCATGCTCGATTTTGAGCTTCATCGTCTTCAACAAACTGCCCGTCTTTGCATCCCATACCCGCGCCGTGCCATCCCAACCTGCCGTTGCGATAAGCTGTTCATCTGGTGAATACGATATTGATTGCACGGGATGGTTGTGTCCAGTCAGTTCCAATATCTTATCACCTTTCAATGAATAGATTTCTGCCATTCCCTCGTAGCCGCTAATTGCGATTTGTTGGCCCTTCGGAGAAAAGACTGCACAGAGAACCGGACTGTTGTGTTTTATTTCACGCACCATCGAGCCGGTTTCAATATTCCATACTTTGACTGTATTCCAATGGCTGCTTGAAATAACACTCCGGCCATCGGGAGAGAAATTGGCCATAGTGAGATTGCCGCCATGCTCAAATCGCCGTAACTGCTTGGCATTGTCGGCATCCCAAATCACGACGAAACCACTCCACTCCGCTGTGACAACGCTATGTCCGTCAGGGCTGAAGGCAATGGTGCTTACGCTGTAACCCTTCTCCGCGTCAGGTAGCTCATGAAGAAGGCGATAGTCTGGCACCGAGTATATTCGCGCAATCCCATCGCTACATGCGGTTGCAAGTCGCTGACCGTCAGGAGAGAAGGCAACTGATTGAATATGGCCACCGCCATCGTCGAATACGTGCAATTGTTGGCCGGTTTGTACATCCCAAAGTCGCGCTGTGTTGTCTCCACCACCAGTAACTATGGTCTTTCCGTCAGGTGAGAAAACGGCAGACCAGACGCCATACGTGTGCCTCTTTAGCGTGTGCTCCAAAATCCACGGCTCAAAACGGTGCCATAGCGTTGCACCACTGCCTATCAAAAGCGACGAAAGGACCAGCGTCCGCAGAGAAAATCTAAACCATGTTCCCCGGAGTCCCTTGGGTTTGATATTGTCACTCACAGGTTCTTGGCCTCACGGCAACGAATCAAGTATTCACAGGCAAAGCCAATGGCGAGCAGTGTGCCCAAAAATATTCCAGAGTCGCACACAATTCCAACCCAATTATAGACTGTGTAGACTTCATCAGTCGAAAACTTGTTCTCGTATTCGTCTATGACTTTACGGTTGGACAGATTGCCGTTTAGTTTTGAATGCAACTCTTTAACTTGTTCGTCGAGTCCGTAGTGCTGCACTTCCTTTCCGACACTGACCAGTTCGAAAGGCCAACCATACGTGTACTCAATGAAAAGCGGGTTGAAGTTATGAGCGTGTCCGCGTTCGACGAATTGCTTTGTCGGAGCAACATTGATTCCAATCATACCACCTGCCCCAAGAATCAGAAGCATCGCCGTGCTAAGATGAAATCGAAGCCACCGCCGCTTGGGCCTCTCACTCATGGCTTCCGGTCCTCGCGGCGGCGGATAAAATATTCGCAGAACGTTGCGGTTCCGATAATCGAAATCAACCAGACCACGATGTCTACGGTGAGTGTGCCAATTTTCCACTCATGGGTATAGTCGGTTGACACCGCAGGCTTAAAGTGAAATGTATGCAACATTGACGCATCAATGTATTCATAACAGGATAACGGAAATCCATAGTCTTGCACCAACAGCAAATAAGGTGTTCGTGATGTGGGCCGCGTATTCAAGAACAAGCCAATACCCGCTACGAGCATCAAGACCACCGCAGTGTTCAAGTGCACCTGAAGCCACCTACGGTTCGGGCATCGAACGCTCATGCACAATTAACGGTTGGAGCGGGAAATTCTTGCGGACTATGTCGGCTTTACAGGGCTGGAAATCTGCAAGGATTCAATTCCCCACCCGTGCTTCCGATTCGCATTCACAACGGAATGAACTATAGCCCGGACCTTACGTGATTTGGATTTCGAATACTCGCAGGAAGCATGGACTTCGTAGGCTCCCTCGCCGCGATATTTAACGGTATCTTCATTGAAGGCGGACCAATTAACCCTGCCATGCGGTTTCATCCGTTGACCAAAAATAGTTTGGCAAAACTTGAAAGCTTCCGTCCGTTTGCCTCTGGCCCACTTGAAATGCTCTTCGACCGGCTGGACACGCAATCCAAGTTCGCGACCTAATCGCTTACGCAACGCGGTGGCATCCAGATTCGAAATCTCAAGCACCTGTGCCGACGTTCCATCGGTGACACGACAAAGACTCAGGAGTACGTGTTCAATGCTGACTAACTTTTTACCAAGCCATCTTGCTTCGCTGAACGTCCCAACAAAAGCACGCTTGCCACAATTCGTAAACGGCATGGTGTCTGGAACGACTGTATCGCGTGGACCGGGAACAATCAGCTTCGCCAATCTCCGCCGCATTGCCTTTGCGCCAAAAACGACATCCAACGCACGAAACGCCTTACTGGAACTCTGGCTCAGAAGGCCCATCAAAAGGTGCTCAGTTCCGATGCGATTGTGCCGTAGCCGCTGCGCTTGGACACGAGCAAAGGCCCAAACCGCATTGGCGTCTTTATCGAATCTCTCGCTTATCGGCCTTTCTCGGCGCGGTCCAAACGTCTCCCGGCGCATGTTTCTGCAAAATCCAGTTGATGCTTGCTTGATTCGCCCGTTGAGTGAAATCATTAAGTCCACGACCGGAGCATAGGCGTATTTCCCATTGATTATCTTCCGTTCATAGATGAACGCGGGTATTAACTTGTGTTCGGTCATGTAGGTCGTGAGGCAATAGCAGTAGAATTCCCGCCACTGCTTTCCGTTGCTCATATACCACGCACAAGTTTGCGCATTCCGCGATACCCGGACAATTTCGGCAGGCCAGCCGGGGGAAATCTTCATGGTCGGTAGTATAAGCGCGTAGTTCTGGCTCTTGAGCAAGGCTTGCAGCCTCTTCACTGACAGGTTCGCCAAGCCTCTCACCCTTGCTTCGTTATCGAGTATTTTCTCAAAGTTTCGAATCATTGGCGTCTTGCCTCACGACGGCGGATGAAATACTCGCAGACAAAGGCTGATGCGAAGACAATGACCACAATGAACGCGATAGGAATTATGGAGTCAGAAGCCGAAGGTCTTGGGAAGTGGGACAACAAGTCGAAAGCTCTATGGCCGACTGTATTGCCCGATTTCATATCGACAAACTCGATGTACTTCCCGTGGGATTCATTTCCGTAGACAACGATTGCTCCGGCTTGCTTCTTTAAGTTGACATGGTTCGAATATTTTGAGTGGTCTGTTCCGCCGATTCCCTGTAGTCCCGAATTCCAATGCTGCTTTGCCGTTTTCAAGTCGAAAGCACTGAGGCCACATCCCGATGTAATTGGGCAGTAGTTGGCGTAGTAAATCACGTCATTTTTAATCAGGAACGGAGTCTCCGAACCACCTTCGACGCTCAATTTGCATAGCTCTTTGCCCTGTGAGTCCGAAACTATCATGTCGGACTCAAGGAAGAACCCGTTTGGCTTCTTCACGACAGTAACTGCATAGCCACTGTTGTTTTGAGATACGCTGGACGCAAAATCCTTTACCGTGTTCGCGAGATTCCACTCGGCGTCTGCTGCCTGCCCTTGAACATCAAACGGGTCAGTCTTGAAGTACGGCACAACCATAGGTAGCATTAGGCCCGCAACAAGCATCATCACAATAGCCGTGCTCAGGTGTATCTGCCCAAATCGTCGTTTAGGCTTGTCGTTTGGAAAAAGTCCCGATGGAACGTAGGTTGGATTCTCGCCGGTGTCATTCATGGCTTGCGGGCCTCGCGGCGGCGAATGGCATATTCGCAGATGAACGCAACTTTAAGCAGGATTGAAATGGCAACTACAATATCGAACGCCAAACTTTCCCATAGAATATACGAAAACTGTGGCTGCATTGAAAAGAACTCTCCAACGGTTATCAGGGGTGCATTGCCGGGTGGTTTCAGTATCGTTACTTCATCATCCTCTGACTTCTGAACGAGCAGCCGCCATTTAAAATAACATAACCGTGGCCACCCGATACTGTATACAGCCGAATAACTGACGCCTTTCCATAAGCCCGGACTGGAATCACCAACCGCTGAGGTCATTTTGAGAGACTGCGCGATGGCAAGGCTTTCAAGCATACTTAGTAGCAAGAGTGTGCTCAGGTGAATCTGGAACCACCGCCGCTTTGGCTTGTTGCTCATTGTTTTTTAGCTTCTCGGCGGCGGATAATCCATTCACACATGCCGGTGAAAACCATGACGCCCAAACCATAGAGCAGAAGGTTTAGTGCGAATCCAAATCGGGGGAGCCAAGTTCTCTCGTATGCTCCATTCAGCCCTTCAAAAATGCCCCTGCTGTGCACGACAAATGGCCAACCAAAGTGTGCGGTGTGCCATTCATCTTGGCTTGGCAGGATATTGAGCAACAGGTAACCCGAAGAACCGATGGCGAGCAGCAAGAATGTTGACAGGTGATATTGAAACGGCCTTGATGGGAATCCGCGTGTGAGACGATTGGCAAGATAAACGGATATTACGACGCAGCCCGCAGCGGCAAGCACATTCCAAGCAAGCTGGTGAAAGTCCCACCTCTCTCCAAAGCCGTGGTCGTCGATGTAGATGTGAAATCCGGGCCAGCCGTATACGAAGTCCCCGCCAGATGAAATACATCCGTCGTGGTCGCTGCGCATATTGAGCCAGAGTACAGCGGTTGCAGCGAATATGAATCCAAAGACAGATGGGCGTAACCGTGGTCTGCACTCAAGCAGCGCAGCCCATCGCCTGCGCCCAAGCTCAAAAGCCGCTCCAATTCCGCACAGAATGATAACCCCGAATGTAATGTTGTTTCGCAGGGCGTCAGGATACCACTGCGCAGGTTTGGGAAGGTAAGGCTGCGAGTGAAGTTCTCTCTTGTAGTAGCACGGCCAGCCATAGTAAACGAATCCGCTGCCCGTCCAACCGTTCGGCAGTGGAATCGTTGGACCATCGCGCCATTCTCGAATGAAAGCGTTCAGAATGAGCACAGCGCCAATCGTGAACATGAGCACGATGATTGTACTCAGATGGATGCACCAGAAACTTGGCTTGGGCGAGTCGCTCATTGCGTTCTGGCCTCGACAGCACTTCTATAACCGCTGTTCTTTACCGAAAGTCATTGGCTGAAGCCACATTTTTGTGCTTTTCGAGCGCCTCAACGGGAACTGCTCAACCGAGTTATCCAGCAACGAAAAGCATGTCGGAATCATGCGCTTCATTGTCCGCTGTGCATACTCCGGCTTAAATGGCACACCGAAGTATTCGATGCCTTTCCAAGTCGGGTCGTAAACATTTCCCTTCTGGTCCGCCGCCCATGCGTGGTGGGTGACGAAATCGGCGTCGTCTCCAAGTGCACGGCGCGCAAAACCTTCGACGTAAATCAGTTCAGTACGAAGCGATGACAGCACGTAGGCGTTCCAGAAACATGCTTTCGGCTGGCCCTGCACACATCCTTTCGGCAGTGGGCGGCAGTCTCCGAAGAGCCGTCCATGTTTTGCAACGAATTCATAAATCCACCAGACCTTCTGTTTTGACATGTCGGCCAGATAGTGCTCGATGGAGTCATTGCGTACAGTAAAACCGGCTTCTCGACGCGGACGGGTCATGGCCTCTCCGTCTTCAATCGTTCCCGTCGCCGAATCCACCACTCGCAGGCTTGCCAAGTTCCGAGTAACAACAGTAAATGAACTATTACAGCAAGGCAAATTCCAAGGGTATCGGCCCAATCCAAGCCATTACGTCCAGTGTTGGCTTCCATGTTTGCTCTGACGCTCTGATATACTTCAACATCTAAGAATAATAATAGGCTCACCACGACCATCAGCACAACCGCCGTGCTGAGGTGGAACTGAAACCACTGACGTTTGGACTTTTCGTTCATTGCTGCTCCGCCTTCTGTCGTTCTCGCTGCCGTATCCGCCATTCGCAGGCATAGGCAACCAGTGCAAGGATAAGCACATTCAAAAACACGTCCATGACTATGCCGGAGACTATCCAGTTCGAACTAAAGTGCCGCACGTTTTCTTCAGATGGAAACGGCGGTGGAGCATCAGTGGAAATACGCCATTGTTCCCAATAGCTGCACGGCCACCCCAAAACATTCCGCGAGCCACTGGAAAACGTTATTGTATTGAGAAAACTTAGCCCGCCCCCTACGAGCATGAGCACCACCGCAGTGCTCAGATGGAATTGGAGCCACGTGCGCTTGGGGTTGTCGCTCATGGCTTGTGGCCCTCGCGTCGGCGGTAGAGGAATTCCACAGTTATAGCGATAATTAGAAGGATAAGTCCGCCCGAAAGAATGTTAAAAACAACGGCAGTGAGATTGACGTTTCCACGTCTCCAAATCTCTACAACCCCTAAGTCCTCCGCTTCGGGCAATACTTTGGGAGACGGATTTGGGGTAGGATATGAAGCAAGGTCAATTTGATACTCGCAGATTGGAGCGGGGAATCCGAAAGTGTAAGTCGCAGACCATTGAACTTTACCCAACCCGGTAATTCCATACAAATGATGTGATTCCTGTATATTAAGCCAACTCCATCCGCCCGCCGCAAACATAAGAAGGACCGCCGTACTCAGATGCAGTTGCCAGAACTTGCGCTTCTTGGGCGACTGTATCTCGCTCATGGCTTGCGGGCCTCACGACGGCGAGTAATCAATTCACACGCGGTCATCACTATGGATAATATGAGAGTCCAAATACAGATGTTGGGAAGCACTACGTACAATACCCATGTCCAGTCAGTGTCCGACCATTGATAATAGCTCGCACTGTAGCCACGTCGAAAATGCCATGCTAAATCGCCGTTGCGTTCTTCTGAGCAGCCTAACATTTTAATCGGCCATCCATAATATAGATTGCGGTAAGAGTGAAGCGGGTTGTCCATTACGAGTGGTGAAACATTAACTTGTATGAGGAATGCGATTGTGACCATCCCCATAATTGCCGCACTGAGGTGGATTTGGAACCACCGGCGTTTGCTTGGGTCGCTCGCAGCCATAGACATGGTATTCTAACGCAGCCTGACCGCAGTTCCATACCGGAGTACCGTCATTTGCGTTTCTTCGCACTGTGGCGGGCTGAAGGCTCTTCCGGCACCTTTGGGGCCATTACTGCGAAAAAGCCCCATAGGATAATACATCGCCGATAACACGTTCGGCCAAATATCCACTCTCGTTGTAGCGGTCCATCGAGCCGATTTCAGGAGCCATTTCATTTCCGAGTGGCGGGTATTTACAGTCATACGCTGCAACCCACGGCCACCCCCAATACCGGACATGCAACTCCCCCGTTTCACCATAAGACTCAACTGAGCGTACTCTTTCGTGAAATCGAAAATTGGCCCCCATCACACCGCCTGCCGAAAAGGTCAGCAGAACCAACGTCGATAAGTGGAGTTGGAACCAACGTTGATTTACCTCACGTTTACGGATAATGAATTCTGATAGAGCGGAAACGCCTAATAGAACGCCCAACGCAAAGAGAAGATTGAACGTTGCGTACAATGCACGGGTATTCCAATGGCTCGCCGGGTCGTAGCTCAGACCGGAAGTCGAGTAACAGCAGAGAGGAAATCCGTAGTAAGACGCACCTTGCCCGGTAATGTTGTCGATGTGATGCCACTCGTAGAAAAGATTACACGTGAGATTTGCCACGAGTAGAAGGCCCGCAAAAAGCATCATCACGACCGCTGTGCTCAAATGAAATTGGAACCAGCGGTGTTTTTGCAGGTGCGGGGCATCAATCAAGTCGCACTTGCTCAGAATTGCTTCTGTTGAGATTTCGATTTGGTGTCCGAGACAACGAGGAAACAGCCACTTTCGAGCCGCCTTGGGGAACAGAGTCGGCTTCAAGTCTCGCAACCGTTGTGGCGTGCACAGTATTCTGCGGGGTTCAGCATCCGAGACTTCTGTTATCGTGAAGCACTCACCGGCAGGAAGAGTGCCCGGACAGTTCATCGAGTAATCATCGAGTATGGCAACCGTGTCAATCCACCACCAGCAGGTCACGGAGAGCGGTTCACGTGAGCGATAGACTTGCCCCAAAGCAGGATTCATGGCTTACGGGCCTCTCGGCGGCGGATAAACCACTCACAAACATAGGCAACGATAGCCAATATTCCAAATCCGACGACACTATCAATGGCAAGATGCGTGGGATTCTTGTGTACTTCCTGTAGTTCGACTAACCCACCCCACTCGACGACCTGACTCCAAAACGCAAGAGGCCAACCACCATAGTGCCAAATCGCACGCGAACCATCCTGCAATGCCACTTCGGTTGTCTTGATAATCATATTTGCCCATAACAACGTACCCGCAGCAAGAGCAAGAAACAGGGCAGTGCTCAAATGAACCTGCCATCGTTGATGTGTTCTGCCGGAATCTGAAATCACGTTGAATTTCCGGTCACGTCGCCGCATATACCACTCCCACACAACTCCGGGGGCAAGAATGATGGCGGACCAACTGACAAGCGACGGAAGGAGCCATTTGGTGAGCCAGACTCCCCACGTTTCGTAGGCAAACGAATCCGGCTGTTCGTAAACGGCTTCCCTATAAATTACCAACCTTATAGGCCATCCATAATGATATAGATTGGGACCATGCGAAATGGAATACAAATTCAACACAAGCACCCAAGAGGCAAGAGCCACCATTCCAAGAACGGTGCTCAAATGAAGCCGCCAGAAGCTTCGGTGGGGCTTATCGCTCATGGATTCTTGGCCTCACGGCGGCGGATAATAAATTCAGAGAGCACTGACATGCTTATAAGGGCCAAGATACAGGCCGCATAATCAACAATTAACGCAATGAAATGCGGACCATCGTAAAAGGAATAGACGCGATAGTCCCATGTTATCCTCAGATACGAGCCAACGCTCATTGGCCAGCCTATCTCGTACCCATCTTTGTACCGGAAGTCGATTGGAATGCTTATCGCACGATGCTGTGACATCAATAGAACGAAGACCCCTGCCGTTAATATTAGAAGTAGTGCTGTCGTTCGATGGATGGGCCGGAACATAGGAGTTGTTTCATTGCTCCGAATCAATAGCTCCCAAAGGATGCCAGTCGTCACCAGCGAAACCATCCAGATTGCGGCATCACAACAAAGATTCCACTTGCCTGAATTACCAAAAATCCAATCAGACCTATTCCATTGCGGATTGCAATCTATCCAAGCCCCCTTGTTTGCGCGTACGTTGTTTTCGACTTCCCAAAATTCGAATGGCCACCCGATACGACGATAATGATAGCACACAGCACCTTCTCCCACGTCGTCAATCATTACAGATTGGCTGGACTGGTATTCGTGTATGAAATCATGTTCTGGCCGTGCATTTGCCCACATTATCCCGCCCGCCACTAACATCAGCACTACGGCTGTGGAAAGGTGGAACCGAAACCACCGGGGCTTGGGTATGTCGGCCATACGCATGGCATTCTAACGCAGTCTGGCAGCGACTTCCATACCGGAGTACCGCCGTTTGTGTTTCTTGGGCTATGGCGGGCTGGAAGGTCGAAAGCCCTGATTCTTGCATTGACTAACGCCCCCCGGTAGCCTTACGCATGGGCAGCAGGAACGCCAAAAGGGAAGTTCTAATGAAAAACTGGGCTTGGATTGCAGGTGGGGGGATTATCGTTCTCGTAGCAGCAATCTTGTGTGGATTATATTTTGCAGCAGCGCCCTCAATCATTAAAGGGAAATTGAAGTCGGCGAAATATTTCGACCACAATTATCCAGATGGCATCGTACTTCAGCCCGATAAAATTTCTCGGATGGAAGATTATTTAACGGGTCTTACAGGCGAGAGAGTATGGTCCAAAAATATAATGATGGCGACAGACGGAAATGTTCGCCTGAGACTTGAGTTGGAATTTGATAACACAACCAGTCAAAGTTTCCAATTTGCGGCCAAAAGTGGTGGGCGTGGCTTGTATCTTTATGAGGACAACAATCTTTGGAAATGCGATAGCGAACGGATTCGAAGTTTCTTTTCCGATAAGTGAAACAATCCCATAGCATTGTCAGTTCAATTGCTGAAACCGACGCCATTCCAGACAACCCGCCATTCTCATTCCCTCGCCTTGTAGAGGCGGAATCGGAACCACCGGCGTTTTAGCTTGTCGCTCATAGTTTCAAAGCCTCACGTCGCTTTAGAATTGATTGAATAAGCCAAATAGCACCATTTGCCAGTAGAATGAGCACCGCGCCGATTGCAAGGACACAGATGGGATTGATAAGGAGCACCAATGGATTTGGGAAGTCGGCTCCTTTATCCCAAAGTACAAACGGCACTGGCACACCTTGGCCGCAGAACCCCATGAAATCATGAGGACGGCCACCACCAAGGGCGACAGTGGCTTTCCCAAACGGCACGAAGAGTCCGAGAAACCCAATGGCGCAGGAAAGGCCAGCCCACAGACGGATGGCGTCTGTCATTGATTTCATTCGCCACATGGTCAGTGCCAGCAAGCCCAAGCAGCCCAATGAGAACATCGTGTCCACATTGCCGGGTGCGTTTAAAGACGGCGGCACACCCCATCTGGTGGCGATTGAATGGAACGTGGGCACAAACAGGCCCATTACAGCGACCAAAGCGACAGCCGTGGACAAGTGTATCTGAAAAAGAGAATGCTTCTTTTCAGAGTTGTCCGTCATGGCCTGCGGGCCTCGCAACGACGGACAATGTATTCGCTCAGAAAAAAGGCAACTAAAAGAATAAGAATGCCGACAAACATATTCTCGCCGGGTCTTACGTCAATTCTGGGATACGAGAATTCTTTGCCGCCAGTCCTGATGACTGTGTATCTCAATTGAAACTGAACAGTGGACGTTACCGGCGCAGTTGCGGTCTCTCTCTGTACTACGGAAACTTCACCGAAAAATGGCCATCCTCGCGTAGATACTTCCAGCGCATAGTTCGATGCAAACTGGTATCGGAATGTCTGCCTAATCGAATTCACCGTTATAAGGGTTCCCGCCGCCAGCATCGTCACAATCGCTGTGCTGAGGTGGAATTGTAAACGACGTGGTGTGGAGACATCAGGCATAGCCATTGCATTGTAACGCAGCCTGACCGCACTTCCATATCGGAGTACCGGCATTTGCCTTTCTCCGGCCTGTGGCGGGCTGACTGGCTAAAATGCCACCCGATGTGCTTCTGAGCCGGAAGAATGGCGTAGCGGCGGCGAAACGGGCACTTGGCCGGTAACTATTGCGGGACTTGCGCGTGTGGCTTCAGGAACGCTTTCTCTGCAATGATAGTCGGGATTACCGGCATCGCGATGTTCCCAAGAATCATTATGGTGACCCACAGCGCGTATGTATCCTTTCCCGGCAAGGCTTCAACCAATGGCCATGCCAGAAAGATTCCCTCGCCGAGTATGCCAAGACAAATGCTGTAGAACATTTTGGTCGGGTAGACAGTCCCAATAGCAGCACCCATCAAAGCACCGGAGATTACGGTCGCAGCACTATGGCAAGCATTTAAGTTGGGATAAACGAATCTCCAATACTCCATCGGTCGTAAATTCACAATGATTGGCAAAGACATGTCGGCGGCAGTGACGAACGTTCCCCAATATAGGGCAGGGAGCAAATAGGACGCTCGACGCTCCTGAATTGCACGCCCGGAACACAGCACCACCGAACACGCAAAAGCATACGGTGCGCATTTCCAAAACTCAGAATAGGGGTCAATATTTCGTATAAGTGGCACGAACCAAATCGCCGCACCGATTGTGCCTACAAGCATTGCCGCCGCAAGCGGAGTGCGAAAATGACCAATGTGGTGTCCGCTCGAATTAGTCATGTGGGTGTCTTTTATCGGTCTGGAATCCGTCATTGTATCGCAGCGACGGACGGACCATTCACAGAATAGCGTAGTCGCCACCAGAATTGAGAATGCCGATAGTAAGCAAATCCCGGCTGATGTGAGTGAAAACTGAAGTGGGGTATCATAGATTGCATACCACTTTCCGTTATTCGTGAACCCCGATTGCCGAGTCAAAAACGTTGTTGGCCAGCCATATCCCTCAAAACGGTCTACCTCTATTCCACCGTCACTGTGCGTGTCAAATGGCTGTGACTCAAAATCGAAATATGTGCAATTCGCCACTATCAATCCGGCTGAGAATAACATAAACATCATCACTGTCGAAAGGTGAAACTGAAACCACCGGCGCTCGCTTGTGTCGGTCATGGCTTGCGGGCCTCGCGGCGGCGAATGATGTATTCGCAGACGAAACCGACAACGGCCAGAACCGGAACCAATGCGAGGATGTCAATGGCGAGGTAAGCGTAACTCCAATGATGGAATTGAAAAATAATGATGTTGCCACTTCCAACGTCCCTGTTATCCGTCACATCGAATGGAAGCGGCCAACCCCGCGAAACCCCAACTGTTTGCGCGGCATCGTATGCGCCGCTCGACCAGTCATCCGTGTAGTAGGCTCGCTCCCGGAACGATAGTGCCATCGCCACTCCCGCCGCGAACATCATCAGCACCGCCGTCAGTAGGTGGAACCGGAACCAAGGGCGCTTGGGCTTCTCAGTTATCAACTGCACGTCCATGTATTCCATTCTACCGGTCATCAATCGTCTTGACCGGCTGTCGAATTT